>Ga0214473_10000545_pt1 | contig 52827 bp, 56 predicted proteins | sample RVTome_7_FD_203509 | JGI IMG/M metagenome (GOLD analysis project Ga0214473, IMG submission 203509) | Soil microbial communities from uranium-contaminated site in the Upper Colorado River Basin, Wyoming, United States - RVT98D197 | ecosystem: Environmental > Terrestrial > Soil > Contaminated >... | reverse complement strand
TTGACAGTAAAATCTCGTCGGCCTAAATCTTCGGCTAATGTTTTAGCGAATTTAACTTTATCCGGATGGCGCTTGTCAGAATATTCTTGTTCAATGCGAAAGGTTGTTATTTCGACTACCGGATTTTTTTCATCCTTGGTTTTTGTGCCAACAGTAAAAAATTTATTTTCATAAAAACTGTCGGGAAAAATTTTCATTATTTCTTCCGGTTTGGCGTTAGTGGCAACATCCCAATCTTTAGGCTTCCGGTCCATGATTAAATCCCGCACGCATCCGCCGACAACGTACGCTTCAAAATTATTCCCTTCAAGTTTTTTTAGAATCTCTATAACCGGTTTTGGTACTTTGGATAACATATTTATTTTGGTGCTCTCGCTAAGAATCGAACCTAGATCTAGGGCTTAGGAGTCCCTTGTTCTATCCATTGAACTACGAGAGCTTATTATTTATCGTATTTAGCTTAATAAACTCTATCATACTCATTATAAGTTTGAAATAGCTGCTACTTCTAGTCACTCTTAATCGGCACATTCCATATGGTAATTTTCCAGTTTTTTTTCCGCTTAAAATATTAACATTCAAGATGTCCTTTGTGTCTATTCTACATATCCTAGCCCAGTATCGCTTAGCCTTATTTATGTTAACGTCCCCATATAATCGAATAGAAACACGAAGCTCACTTTTTTTAATGCCAAGCTCTCTTAAACAGGAAATAAATACTTGAATAAGCATTGGGTCGCTATTTATGATATTGAGTTCTTTTTTTGTTCCTTCTCCCCAATATAGAGAAGCTAAAATAAAAAATTTGTCTCTTCTCTCAATTCTTTTCAAAAGGTTATCAGCTTCATTTTTCGCCTTATCCCAATAATGTTTAGATCTATTTTTACTTCCACCTTGCTTTTGTTTTAATATATCTTTGTACATTGGAAGCACTCTAACGTCTTTTGCAAATTTATGAACAGTTGATCCACCACGTTTTAATGCTCTGCAAATTTCTGGCAAACTATGTCCTGTTTTGCGAAGCTTTTCTATTTCTTCTATTTCTTTTTGTGTAATAGGTTTTCCGTTCATACTTTAATTATAACAGAAAGAACAAAAAAGTTCAAGGACTGCATTGCAATGTCCATTGAACTATGGGGGCAATGATTAACTATCTATACAATATCACTATCACTATCTAAAGAATTTAACAAAAAATACACCACTAATTGAAGTATAAGCCGTCAAGGGTAGTTACCCTTGATTTTTTTTCAAAAAGGGTTATAACAAAGACAGGTCTTTAAAGCCGAGAAAGGGGTGATAAAAATGGCAAGGTTGTTAGCACAGCTTCCATTATTTTCGCTTATATGGTTTAGCTCGTATCTATATAAGCAGATGGTGAAAGAGGTAAGGAGGAAGTACCCCGGGTTGATAAAGAAAATAAAGAAAATTAGCGCGGAAGATATAAAGAAGGCAGTCAAGGGAAGCAAGGTTACTTTTGTGGAGTCGCTAAGCAATCCCGAAATAGTAACAGCAACGGTAATTATTCTAGAGGTACTCCAGACGGAAATGTTTGGGGGGGGGGTTCATCGCCCTGAATATTAATTTTCCTCTTCACGGAAAGCCAGGGGAAGTTGAGAAGGTAACCCGAAAGATTCTTGGGCTAGACGGGCCTATAGGTGACGCTAAAAATAGGGGGAATGGTGGCGTTGTGCTTAGCGTTGCTCTAAGCGGTGATGACACGCCGGTCAGAATTAATAGTCGCCGAAGTGAAGCCAGAAATGGCAGTCTTCAGCAGGAGTTTTTTGTAGCAAAAAAAGAGTTATAAATCCCCACTTCGTTCAATGTTGTGGGGGTTTTATTTTTGTGATTGTAAATTACGAGTTCTCGTTTTTTAAAGCAAGTTTTAATTTAGTGGACCGTACCGGGATCGAACCGGTTGCCTCATGCATGCCATGCATGCGCTCTACCAATTGAGCTAACGGCCCAATTTTTTTTAAACCGCATAACTAATAATATCAACTTTTCACAATAGGTCAATGACATGTATAATGAAATTATGAATCTATCCAATAAGCTTTGGACTAGTTTTAAATTAAATCCGGATATCTGGTTTTTTTACGGGTTTTTAATAACTCTCACTCTTTCGATTCGGAAGGTTTTGTTTTTTTATCCCATCCAGGGTCAATTTAATGAGTATACCGGAATATATCTGTATTTATCTGACATTTTTCTCTTGCTGGTTCTTATAAGTGTGGGGGTATCTATATTATACAATAAAATATTATTAAAGTCAAGATACATTATAGGTTTTATAGCTTATTTAAAGCAAAAAGTCGTTATAATTCCCCTACTATTAATCATTTTTTCCTTTATTAGCGCCTTTTGGTCTGCTAACTGGGAAATGGCTATTTTTAGATCGATAAAATTGCTGGAATTTTACCTGCTTTATTTGTGGGTTATTTTCAGAATGTTCCACGTGGAACATTTTTGCTATAGGATCGGAACATCATCAAGGAACATATTGAGGAATATGATACTTGTAGTTGTTGGGACCGGATTCATCCAGTCAATCGTTGGGATTTGGCAATTTATTGCCCAGAAGTCGGTTGGACTGATTTGGCTTAAGGAAAGCATCATTTCGCCAGATATTCCAGGAGTAGCCAAGATAGTGCTTGACGGAGGGAAATATATAAGATCTTACGGCTTATTTCCACATCCCAATATTCTAGGCGGTTTTTTAGTCCTATCTATTATTTTGACTATTCTTTACTTCAAAATGTTCCACGTGGAACATTTTACACGTCAGGTGTGGCATAATAGTACTTATTATTCAGTTTTGGGAATTCAAACTATAGCTTTAATTTTAACTTTCTCAAAATCAGCCTGGCTTGGTTTAGCTATCGCCATAGTGTATCTATGGTATCAGAATGTTCCACGTGGAACATTCTGGCAAAAAGGTATTAAAAAAATGTTCCACGTGGAACATTGGAAATATTTTGCTTTATTAGCGGGAATAATCTTTTTGACAGTTATCATTATTAAGCCGGATTGGTATTTAATGGCAGGAAAAAGTATTAGGGATAGGATATTCTACTTGAATGTTTCACCTGCCCGCTTTGCTGTGCAAAGCATTGCAGGCGAGCGTGGAACAGGCGCCATTGAATTACTGTTTGGTACCGGGAATGGACAATCGGTCCTTTTTTTACAGAATCTAACTGATATACAAGATTGGCAATTTCAGCCTGTTCACAACGTTTTCCTACTCATTTTAAACGAGTTGGGGGTTATCGGCTTGTTTCTATTTGTTTGGTTTATTTGGAAGGCGGTAAGAAATAAATTGTTCCACGTGGAACAATTTATTTGCTACTGGGACGGAACATTAATGAAATATACCAAAGCTATATTTTACGGATTTTTATTCATAATGCTTTTCGACCATTATTTTTGGGATATTCAACAAGGGAAAATAATGATTTGGCTGGTTTTGGGCATAATTGCTGGGTGTAAGGTGTGGACAAGTAGAGAAGTGGAACATTATCCACAGGATAAAACCAAATAACTTGACAAATAATATAATTTATTGTTTAATTTAAAATAAGAAAAAGCAACTTTTGAAAGTTGCTTTTTAAATTCTAAGATGGATAGCTATATCAAAAACTTCTTTTTGTTTTCGCTTAAGTTGGTGAAGTCGTCTAATGCTTCAAGGAGTTTGTTGCTGGCAGATTCAAGAAAAGCTATTCCTTCCACTCGGCAACCGGTGGTGTTTTGGATATATTCGACAACCGGAATGTAATCTCCGTCTCCGGAAATTAAAATTACCGCATCCAGACTTTTCGACATCTTGATAGCATCAACGGCGATTCCCACATCCCAGTCTCCCTTTTTTTGCCCCCCGGGAAAAATTTGAAGATCTTTAGTTTTTACCTCGAATCCTTGTTTTTCTAAAGCATCAAAAAATTTTTCTTCCTGTCCCTCAAGCGTTTTTATTCCGTAGGCAATGGCGCGAATCAGTTTTCTTCCAGAAGTTGCCTCTTCTAGGACTTTTTTAAAATTAACTTTTTTCCCATAGAGCACCTTAGCGCTGTAGTAGAGATTTTGAATGTCTACCAATACGCCCACCCTTTGTTCTAAAAACTTTGCCATAATTTTTTGTTAATAATAAAAGCAGATTAATTCCTGCTTTTATTATAGCACAATATTTGAAATTTGATTTATCCCTTAAGCCCGAGTTTTTTAACGGTTGCTTTGTACATCTTTTCATTAGTTTTCTTAAGGTAATCCATCATTTTTTTTCTCTTGGAAACCATCTTGAGAAGTCCGCGTCTGGAATGAAAATCTTTAGTATTTTTCTTGAGATGGGAAGTCAGCTTTTTGATTCTTTCACTAAAAAGGGCGATTTGATATTCCGGAGAACCGGTGTCTTTTTCGTGCCTTTTTACTTCCTTGGTCACTCTTTCTTTTTGCTTGTGGTTAAGCATAATTTTTTTGAGCTATACATTCGTTTGGATTCTCCTAAACCAATGTATGCTTATTATTAATTACTGAATTTGTATATTACTATTTTTCGTATTTCGGGTCAAGCCTGAAATGGCATATGTTACAGTACTGCCATGGCAGAAATTTTGTCTCCAGCGCTTGGCTTCATAATCCTGACACCCTGAGTAGCTCTTCCTAGAGTCGAGACGCTTTTAAGCGGAATTCTGATTATTTGTCCTTGGGCGGAAGTAATTAACATATCAATCTCAATGTCATCAATATTGACAACTTTAGCCGCAACTAGCTTTCCGGTTTTAGCAGTAACGCTGGAAGTTTTAATTCCGCTTCCTCCGCGTTTTTGAATTTTGTAGAATTTGAGCTCAGTCCTTTTTCCAAAGCCATTTTCCGAAATAATCAAAAGTTGGTTTCCTCTTTGGTTTTTAAGCACTGAATCCATTCCAACCACTTTGTCATCTTTTCTAAGCTTAATTCCCCGAACTCCGGAAGCGTTTCTTCCCATAGCGCGGACGTCCGATTCTTTAAAATGAATAGCTTGTCCCTGAGCGGTAGTTATAACAATCTCGTCTGTTCCTGTAGTCGGCTTCACCCAGCCCAAAGTGTCTCCCTTATCCAGGTTGATAGCAATAAGTCCGGAGCGTCTCACATTTTCAAAATCTGCTATTTTTACTTTCTTTACCGTTCCATTTTCAGTGGTCATAAAGAAGAATTTATAATTATCTTCTTTATTGAAGGCAATCATTTCGGTTATTTTTTCTTCCTGGGAAAGCTGTAGGAAATTTACGATAGCCTGTCCTTTAGCGGTTCTTTGGGAAACCGGAATTTCATAGGACTTAGTCTGGAAAACTTTTCCAGAGTTGGTGAAAAACATCAAATTGTCATGAGTCATCACGCTGGTGACTTGTTCAATGGAATCACCCTCTTTGGTGGTGGCTCCGATTACTCCTTTCCCGCCTCTTTTCTGGACCCGATAAACATTAGGATCCATTCTTTTGATGTACCCGTCTTGAGTGATGGTGATAAGGGCCTCTTCATTGGGAATTAAATCCTCCTGTTTAAATTCTCCGATTCCTCCCTTGATTACTCTAGTTTTTCTTTCATCCCCGTACTTCTCCCTTACTTCAATAATTTCTTTTTTTACAACGTCTAATATTTTCTTGGTACTTTTGAGCAAATCTTCAAACTCGGAAATCAGATTTTTTTTCTCCTTGAGTTCATCTTCAATCTTTTTTCTTTCAAGTCCGGCGAGTGTCTGAAGCTTCATTTCCAGGATAGCGGTAGATTGCTTGTCGGAAAACTTGAATCTCTTTATTAAATTATGATGAGCCGCTTCTTTGGTAGCTGATTTTTTGATAGTTTCGATGATGGCATCGATATGGTCGAGGGCTTTTTTAAGCCCCTCAAGAATATGCGCTCGATCCTTGGCTTTTTGGAGATCATGTTGCGTTCGCCGGGTAATAACGGTTTTTCGATGAGCGATAAAATGTTCAAGAATAGCTTTTAAATTCAAAATTTGCGGTTCGATACCGTCAACTAGCGCCAGCATATTAACATTGAAATTCTTCTGGAGGTCGGTGTTGGAATACAAACTATTCAGAATTTTTTGCGGGTAAGCATCTTTTTTGAGTTCAATTACAATTCGCACTCCGTCTTTGTCGGATTCGTCGCGCAGGTCTTTGATTCCCTGAAGTTTTCCTTCTTTCACTAAATCGGCAATTTTCGTAATCATGGCAGCTTTGTTAGTAGCGTAGGTTATTTCTGAAATAATAATCTGAAAACTCCCGCTTTTGGTTTCGATGATTTCAGCTTTTCCGCGGGTTACAATTTTTCCTTTTCCAACGGAGTAAGCTTCTTTTATTTCTCGCGCATTGTAAATTATTCCTCCAGTCGGAAAATCAGGACCTTTCACAAAATTTAAAAGATCATCAATGTCAGCTTCCGGATTGTCAATTAAATAGACGATAGCATCGGTGAGTTCATTCAAGTTATGAGGAGGAATATTGGTTGCCATTCCTACCGCGATTCCCATTGTTCCGTTGAGAAGAAGCTGGGGGAGCTTGGCGGGAAGAACAACCGGTTCAGTGTGGGTTCCATCAAAATTGGGAATAAAATCAACGGTATTTTTGTCAATATCAAAAAGCATTTCCTCAGCGATTTGTTTAAGCTTAGCTTCGGTATAACGATAGGCAGCGGCGCTGTCTCCATCCATTGAGCCAAAGTTTCCTTGTCCCCAAACCAGCGGATATCTCATAGAAAAATCTTGAGCCAGCCTCACCATTGAGTCGTAAACTGCGCTGTCTCCGTGCGGGTGGTATTTTCCCAGCACTTCTCCCACAACGGTGGCTGATTTTCTAAATTTTGCACCGGCTTTAAGCCCCGTGCTCCACATGGAATACAAGATTCTTCGATGGACCGGCTTTAATCCGTCTCTAACATCAGGAAGAGCTCGGGAAACAATAACGCTCATTGCATAGTCCAAATATGATTGTTGAACTTCCTCGGTTATTTGGCGAGGCTGGATATTTTCAACTTTTTGTTTCGCTACTTCTTTCATAAAAAATATTTAGACTTTTTAGTTGTTGGTCGTTGGTGATTGCAAATCTTCTTGATTTTGTGAGGATTCTTCGTCGGCATTTATTGAATTTTGAGCATTTTTCATGAGATCATCAATTGAAGGAGCAGAATTTTTGATTGACCCGATTTCTTCCAAACTCTTGCCAATATCCGGTAAGATGGCATTATTGTCGGGGTGTAGGCTTTTTGCCGATTCCTTGATTGATAAAACCCAAATTATTATTATAAAAAACATCGAAATTGCAACTAATCCCCAGATATAATGAAGGCGGATACGTTCCGGTTTTTGCCGTATTTCTTCGATTTTTCTTTTAATGTCCATTTAATTTTTTAGATTTATTCTATATCCATTAAAATCACTTCCATACTTTTTCCTTCCAAATCCTTTTTCTTGATGTTAATTTTGGAAACTTTTTCTTTTGGGCAGTTTCCCATTTCACTGCAGAATTTTTTTTCGGTGTCAATGTCAAGAGTCGATCCATTTATTTTATAATGCATCGGAATAACAATTTTCGGTTCAATTTTCCTGACTAACTCTGCCGCTTTTTCTCCATTCAGGGTATATTTTCCTCCAATTGGCACAAAAAGGATGTCCACATCCATTTCTTCCAGCTGATTAGGAGAAAGGTCGGTGCCTAGATCTCCCAAATGGCAAACTTTAATGTCTTCGGAGTCTATGGTAAAAACAGTGTTTTTTCCTCTCTCGGTGCCTTCTCTGGTGTCATGAAAAGTTTCGATTCCGACAGCGTTGATTCCCTTAATTGCGTATTCTCCCGGAGTATCAATAACTATAGGATCTCCTTTTAATGCTTCAATATTATTGTGGTCATGATGTTGGTGAGAAACAAAAATAATGTTTGCCTGTCCCTGGGGAGGGCGAAGCCCGATTGATTTGTCAAAAGGGTCAAAAAAAATGGCGACATCTTCCGCGCCTCTGCCAGCAGGCTTAGTGGTGATTTTGAAGCAGGAATGCCCGTAATATTGAATATTCATAAAGTTATAAATTATCCCGCCATAGCGGGACCCTGCTAAGGCGGTGGCGAATTAATTCGAATTTACGAATGTTTTCGTTATCTTGTGTTATATTTACTAATCTAGTTTATCATAAAAAAAATCACCTGTCGAGAGAAATTTTATTCAAATTCTTGCCAAAATAAAGATAATATGCTAAGCTATTTCTACGGTTAATTATTAAGAAAATTGAATAGTCCCGCCCAAGGCGGGCAAGCGAGATGATTTAATCTCGGTCTAATTTCTTAATAATTCCTATTCATAATTCAATAGGAGTTTTTGTTTTTAAAAGCATTATTAATAATTAAAATAAGCCGATGCTTTTGCTATAAGATTATGTCGAATATTTTAGACAAATTAGCGGAAGAAGTGGATAAAATAAAAGAGGACAGACCCGCTAAAAAATCAAAAAAGAAAAACGATGAAAAGAAATCTTCCATGGAAGAGCTTTTGGCTGCCAATCCGATCGAAGTTCCCAATGTCGGAGATGTTTTGGAAGGAAAAGTAATCGAGGTTTTTTCCAATTATATTCTATTGGATTTAGAACCGCTGGGAACGGGGATTGTTTTAGGAAAAGAAGCTAAGGACGGATTGAGTTCTGGGAAAATTAAGAAAGGGGATACTGTAAGCGCCACTCTGGTTGATTTGGAAAACGAGGATGGATACATTGAACTTTCCATCAGGGAAGCGTCTCATGGAAAATCCTGGGATGATCTTGAATCTAAAAAAGATACCCAGGATGTTGTGGCAACCAAGGTATTGGATGCTAATAGAGGGGGATTGCTTGTGGAACTCAATGGAATCAATGGCTTTTTACCGGTTTCCCAGCTTTCCAGCGAACATTATCCTAGAGTGGAAGACGGGGACAAGAATAAGATTTTAGAACTTCTTAAAAAACTGGTGGGCAAGGAAATTCACGTAAAAATTATCGATGCCGACAGGGAATCAGAAAAGCTTATTGTCAGCGAAAAAGCGGCGATTAGCGAGAAGGAAAGAGAAATTGTTTCCAAGCTTCAGGTTGGAGATGTGGTTGAAGGGGAAGTAAGCGGAGTGGTTGATTTCGGAGCTTTTGTGAAATTTCTTCCTGTTTCCAAAAAAGATTCTCAAAATGAAGCCGACAAGCTCGAAGGCTTGGTTCATATTTCAGAATTAGCCTGGCAGCTTATTGACAATCCAAGGGAAGTGGTAAAAACAGGAGACAGGGTTAATGCGCAAATTATCGGAATTGACGACACCAGGATTTCCCTTTCTATGAAAGCGCTAAAGCAAGATCCTTGGAGCGAGATCAAAAAGAAATATAAAGTCGGGGATACCGTTAAAGGGAAAGTTGATAAAATTAATCCTTTCGGCGCATTTGTATACCTAGACAAGGATATTCACGGCTTGGCTCATGTGAGCGAATTCCGAGAAGTTTATCCGAACAAAAAAATGGAAGAGGTTTTTACGACTGGAGAGAAATATGATTGGAAAATTCTTTCCATCGAGCCCAAGGAACACCGAATGGGCCTCATGCTGTTGAAAGAAGAAAAGAAGAAGAAAAAATAATCGAATTTTTTAAGGGGCTCTCGTATATCAGATATCGGAGCTCCTTAATGTTTAAAACGGTTGTATTTAAAGGGAAATTGAAATATAATTACTTAACACTTTATTATTTGATAGCTAGTTTGAAATAAACATTATGATAGTTTCTTTTAACGGGGATCACGGATCTGGTAAAAGCACAATTGCCGGGAAAGTTTCAGATGCATTAGGCTACTCAAGATTTTATATGGGACAGATTTTTCGCGACATGGCAAAAGAAAAAGGAATGACTCTTCCGGAATTTCAAAAATTACATAAATATGATCCGTCTGCCGATAAGGAAGTGGACGATCGCGTAGTTAAACTCTCGAAAGAGAATGATAGTTTTGTGATAGAAAGTAGAACAGCTTGGCATTTTATTCCAAGTTCGCTGAAGATTTATTTAAAAGTTAGCGATCGGGAAGCAGCAAAAAGAGTCTTGAAAGAAATTCATGATGAAAATAGAAAAAATGAATTAATTGATGCTGTATCGAAAGAAGAAGTAATTAGAAATCTTCAAGATAGGAAAGAAAGAGATGATGATCGATATCGGAGATATTACAGCATTGATATAAGAGAGGAAAAAAATTATGATTTTGTTTTAGATACGACCGGACTTTCCATTGATGAGGTTTTTGAGAAAGTTATGGATTTTATCAAACCAAAAATAAATGAAAAATCTAATCAAGAAAATTCAAAATGAAGCATATCTAAATCAGCTTTGGAGAAAAGGCGATAAGATTATCATTGGCGTTTCCGGCGGTCCGGATAGCGTCTGTCTTTTGGATATTTTGGCTAAAATAAAAGAAAAATTTGAAATAGAGCTTCACATTGCCCATGTAAATTATGGACTTCGTGGAAAAGACTCCGAAAAAGATGAAAAATTAATTCAGGCACTAGCGGAAAAATATCAAATTAGCTTAAGCATTTTAAAATCAGAAAAATTGAGAGCTAACCAAATTAATGAAAATAGTCTAAGAAACATTCGCTATGATTTTTTTGAAAAAGTCAGGAAAGAATTAGATTATGATTTAATCGCAGTAGCCCACAATCAAGATGATCAAGTAGAAACTTTTTTCCTGCATCTTATCCGAGGAGCAGGACTGCAGGGTCTTTCCGGAATGAAATGCAAGAATGAAAAAATTGTTCGTCCGCTTCTGAAAATTTCTAGAAAAGAGATTCTAGAATATCTTAAAAATGAAAAACTAAAGTATAGGATGGATAGAACGAATAAGGCAGATAGGTTTTTTCGAAATAAAATTAGAAACAGACTTATTCCACAAATTGAAAGAAATTTCAATCCCAATATCAAAAAAATAATTGCCGATTCTACTCTGAATATTGCAGAAGATTTATCTTTCATTGCTGAATTATCAAAAAAATACTTTACGGATGGCAAAGAAATAAAAATCAGCCGTATATTGAAGCTTCATTCGGCGCTTCAAAAAAGAATAATTTTGGAAGCAATCAGAAAACAGAGAGAAAGCCTAGAAAATATCGAATCAGCACATATCGAGGAGATATTTAAAATTATGCGCAGTAATAAAAGTAAGAGCCAGACGTTCTTGTTTCAAGGGTTGAAAATAACTCGGAGAGGTGATAAGCTATTTATGCTCAAACAATAAAATTTTTAACAATTATTTCACAATTTTTTATGGAAAAACTAGTAAAAAACATATCAATTATCATTCTTGTTTTTCTTTTAATATCAGGAATATTCATCTTGTACAATTCTCCCTCTCAAAAACCCAAAGATATAGGGCTAAGCGAATTAGTCAATGAAGTTAACGACGGAAAAGTAAAGCAAATAACGGTCGAAAGCAACAGTTTGAAAATCACGCTTCAAGATGGAGAACAGCAGAAAACTACCAAAGAATCGGAAGCTTCTCTTACTGAATCGCTGAAAAATTACGGGGTGGATACGGAACAGCTTAAAAAAATAAACGTTGAAGTCAAAGGCGAATCATCTTTCGCATTTTGGGCTGGTTCGATTTTGCCATTTTTGCTCCCTTTTGTCCTAATCGGTGCTTTCATTTGGTTCATGATGCGCCAGGCACAGAGGGGAAATTCGCAAGCGCTTTCCTTTGGGCTTAGCAAAGCCAGGATGATTGATCCGAAAGATAAAAGGAAAAGAGTGACTTTTACTGATGTAGCCGGGTCCAAAGAAGCCAAGGAAGAACTTAAGGAAATTGTGGAATTTTTAAAGCATCCTAAGAAGTTTTTGGCGATTGGAGCCAAAATTCCCAAAGGAGTTTTACTTTTAGGTTCTCCGGGAACTGGAAAAACGCTTATGGCTAAAGCAGTAGCTGGAGAGGCGGGTGTGCCATTTTTCAATATCAGCGGTTCGGAGTTCGTGGAAATGTTTGTCGGAGTTGGAGCCAGCCGAGTCCGGGATTTATTCAAGCAAGCCAAAAAAAACGCTCCAGCCATTGTTTTTATTGATGAAATCGATGCAGTAGGAAGACATCGGGGAGCGGGATTGGGTGGAGGACACGACGAGAGAGAACAAACACTTAATCAAATTTTAGTAGAAATGGACGGATTCGAAAGTGAAACCAGCGTGATTGTAATTGCGGCTACCAATAGGCCCGATGTTCTTGATCCGGCGTTGCTCAGACCGGGAAGATTTGATCGAAGAGTGGTTCTGGATCTTCCGGACATAAAGGAAAGAGAAGAAATTCTGAAAATACACGCTAAAGGAAAACCCTTAAGTGAAAATGTAATTCTTAGAACCATAGCGGAAAGAACAGCGGGTTTTTCTGGAGCTGATTTAGCAAATTTAGTGAATGAAGCGGCCATTCTTTCTGCTAGAAGAGGGAAAAAAATTATTGAAATGCCGGAGCTTGCGGAATCAATTGAAAAAGTAATTCTTGGTCCGGAAAGAAGAAGCAAGGTGATAAATCAAAAAGAAAAAGAAATTATTGCTTATCACGAAGCCGGACACGCATTAGTCGCCAGCTTTCTTTCTAATGCTGACCCAGTTCAAAAAGTTTCCATCATTTCCCGAGGACAAGCCGGAGGGTACACTATGGCAGTTCCGACAGAAGACCGGAGACTTCATTCCAAGTCATATTTTGTTGATGAACTCGCAGTTTTGCTCGGGGGATATGTGAGCGAAAAAGTTAAATTTAATGATATTACTACTGGAGCCTCCAATGATTTGGAAAGAGCAACCCAAATAGCCAGGGAAATGATTACTAGATATGGAATGAGTAAATTAGGCCCCAGAACATTCGGAAAAAAAGAAGAGCTGGTATTTCTAGGAAAGGAAATCAATGAAGAAAAAAACTATTCAGAACATACTGCTCAATCAATAGACGAAGAAGTTTCAAGGTTTATGGAAGAGGCTTACAGAATGGCAGAAAAAGTAATTAAGGAAAAGTCCGATATGCTTAAAAACATTGTCGATACTCTTCTCGAAAAAGAAACTATTGAAAAAGAAGAATTCGACCAGTTAATCGGGAAAAAATGAAGGAAATAAATTATTTGGAAATAATTAAAAAATCCTGGAAAATTACCTGGAAAAACAGATATCTTTGGTGGTTTGGATTATTTTTGGTTTTGGGCGGAAGAATAAGCTTTAATTTTCCGGGAAATAACGAATGGAGCAAGAGGGTAGGAGAAAACGGAAGTCAATTCGAAAATTTTATAAGCCGGCATTGGCAATCAATGGTAGCTATTATTATTGTTGCTGTAATAATAGGGTTGGTATTATTTGTCTTGAGCTTGATATCTAAAGCGGGACTGATTAAAACTCTGGATAAAATAGAAAAAAATTTAACCGGAAACTTTAAAGAAGGATTCAGAGAGGGGAAAAAATATTTTTGGAAGTTACTAGCCCTGTTAATAATTTTGGGTTTTTTGATTTTTTTCTTAATTTTTCTTCTTGTTGTTCCTGTGGCTGTTTTATTTTCTCTGGGCTCTCCTATTTTTGGGATTCTGGCAGCGATTCTAGCTATTTTGATTTCAATTCCAATTATTATACTGGCGTCTTTTATCGGAAAATATGCAAGCTTTTACATTATCCTTTCTGATTTGGGGATTAAAGCATCAATCGAAAACGGATATCAAGTTTTCAGAAAAAATATTTTAGCCAGCATTATCATGGCTTTGTTTTTCATTCCGATAAGCATCACCCTTTTTGTCTTGGTGATAACCGTACTTTTAGCTGTCGGGTTTGTTTTTTTGCTAGCCGGAGTCGCTCTCTATTTAATGTTAGCTAAAATCGGAATTATTATAGCTGTTTCTCTTGGCAGTTTTATTTTCATTGTTTTTTTAATTTTAGTAAATTCGATCTTTCAGGTTTTTTGCCAAACTATCTGGTTTTTATTTTTTAGGGAAATCGCCAGCGTGAAAGAAGAAGAAAAAGTAGAAGAAAATGCTGTAGAGATTGCTCAAAAAAATGTTCCTGCCCCAGAAGAAGCATAAGTTAAAGGGCTTATAGCTCAGACGGTTAGAGCGCTTCGTTGACATCGAAGAGGTCTGCAGTTCGAGTCTGCATAAGCCCACAATTGTTAGCTCAGTCTTGCCCCCTCACCATTTCTTAACTAAGTTTATAATATTTGAAAAAAATTAAGGCGTAGCCGCTTCGCTTGAGCGATTATGATACACGGAAGATTGCTGATGGAAATGATGAGGGGGTGAAGTTAGAGCGCTTCATTGACATCGAAGAGGTCTCCCGTTCAAATCGGGATACAACCACTCCATAAAAAAGTCCCGTCTAAGCGGGACGTTTTTATATATTAAAATCCATATCAAAAGGACGGGCTAAACATCTGGCTAGGATTAGAGTTGCTTTTTGATTGCTGGGAATAATTACTTTTCGCAGCATTACTTTTTCCCGCAGAACTTCCAGCCTGCCCGATTCCTTGCTGAATCGTTTTCATTGCCATTCTTGTGACCAGAGAGGTGATTACCTCGGGGATGCTATTCGCGCTGGCAACAATCTTATTACCGACATCTTGAGCTTGGGCCTGAATAGCGCCGATAGTTGATCCGGGAGTAATTACAGTATTTCCCGACTTTGCGTCTTTATATCCTTGCCCGGCAATTCCCTGTACTTCTGCAATTTTTTCTTGTTTGAATAATTCCGACAGATATTCTCCCTTCGCTAAATTATTAGTTCCTAGCTTGTTGCAAGTGTCAATTGCGAAAAATGAGCTAGTGGATGTCCAGGTGTCGCCGCTAAACATGCTTGAAAAATCTGTTTCAGGGCAAGAGGAAGTTGAAGCGTCAACAGTATAGGCCCTTGCTTCCTGTTCAAGGGCGCTAAGATAGTTTCCGCCACCAAAGCTTGAGCCAATACCCTTGACTACCCCCTCTCTCATCGTACTCGCGCCAGCGACTTTTTGATTTCCACTCACAGAATCAGAAAAACCTAATAAACTGGAATAGTCAGAAGAACCCCTTCCTTTTGTTAGACTGGAAAAGAAATCATTCATGTAAAGATCGGTTTTTTCTCGGGGTTCATTGATGAGAAAATCTTCCCAATTAGTTACGAACATTGCGCCTGACCCATTTCCCTGAGATATGGCGTTGCCGACAGTTTGATTTATCATTTCTGCGGCTTTTTCTTTCAGGGCTGCAATTGCGGCCCTTAGAATCGCTTCCTTAATTGTCTTCAGCACTGTGTCTAAACCGGCATTTAGCATCCAGTCAGCCGGCCAAAAGGCATAACAAAAATTAGGAGCAAGGCCAATCCCGAAAAATAAGATTAGGCTAAAAACAATTTTTTTGAAAAGTAATTTCCTGCGGAACATTTTTTTGTGTTTAAGTACTTGTAACGCTTGAAATTCCCAAGGAGCTTAGCTTATCCAGGAGTTCATTAGCAAGAGATTCCATTAAAGACAATAAATTATTTGCCTTTGACAATGAATAAAACATTGCAACCGGATCGCTGGTTTCTTTATCAGCCTCTCCCTTAAGCGAAATGGAGTAGTTTGCCAGTTGCATTCCCTTGATATGATAATCGATTAAGGATTCGGGAACTTCGACATCTTTCATTTGCTCAAGCATCGTCGCTCCTTTCTCTGATAAAGTTGTAAAGTATTCAGGAATAGAGCTGGTATTGTTGGAAAAAATATCGATATTTTCCGACAGTACGCTAGATGTTTTTTGTATATCATCTTTGGTCTGAATTGGCTGAGGAGAGTTTGTGGCAATTATATATCCGATAGCAGTTATATATTTCGTTGCATCTTCTTTTTCCTTCTCCTTTCTTGATTTTTCCGACAAACCTGAATAATCCTGCTGCTGCACCTTAATTGTTTTTTTATCAACTTTCGGAAGATCGTCAAAAGTTATTGCTTTTATTGAAACTTCATCAACAATATTATCCAAATCGTCTATCTTAATGTCTTTATTTTCTGCCTGGCTTTGGCTTATTAAATTAGCAGTTTTGGCAGATAATTCTTTCGTAAGATTTTTCCCGTTATTTTCTATCGAGGTTCCAGCAACTTTTTGAGTTTCATTTTGGCTGATAATTTTATCTCCCGGCGCGGGTTTCAAAGGATCATATCCGCTTCTTACTTCAGCTCCGTCAGAATAACCGTCACCGTCAGTGTCTGATTTGTAGGGATCGGTTCCGTAAGCCTTTTCTTCTTCGTTGGTAAGCCCATCTTGGTCGGAATCCTGAAAGATGTTTTTATTGCTGGAAGAATTTTCTTGAGCCACGGCAAAAACGGAAAAACTTAAAACAACAAGCCCAGCAAAAACTAACAAGGTTGTTTTTATTTTTTTCACCTTCATAGTATAGATTATAGCATATTTTTAAAAGGTGTCTATGTCGATTTTTTGGCAAAGATAAAAGACTTGGCAATGCTTTTGGCAATGCGGGCAGAAGTATATGAATCAGGAAGATCGCTTTTAACTGAAACGTTCTTAATCTGGTTTTTTGATATTTTGTTCCTCTTAATGATGCTATCCAGTTCTTTTAAAAGAATATTGGACAGATTGTTTTTTTCATTAAGGATAATTTCATCAATCGGCTTACGATTGTTTTTTAATAAAATGCTGATTTTTTCCTTGTTTAAGTTAATTTCCAGGTTCATATTTTTTTCCAATCAAAATTCCACGGGTCGGTTTTTCTTCCCGAAGAGATTTGATTATGTCCTAAAACATCTTTAATTTTGTGGATATTTTTGAGGTAATCCATCAATTTGTTTAGCGATTGGTATTGTTTTTCTGTCAGGTTGGAATCTTCCGTGTTCATTATTTCTATTCCCAAAGAAAAATTGTTTACATTGGTTCTACCGTCCGGCATTTGGCTTTCCCCAGCGTGATAAGCGATATTTTTATCGCTAACCAATTGATAAATATTGCCCTCTCTATCAATAAGATAGTGCGGAGAAACCCCATATTCCCGGTACTCTTCAAGTAGTTTTGTCAAATCGTATTTATCTCCGCCAAGAGCGTTGTAAGAAGAATGAATTATGATTGTATCTATTGTTCTGGCGCTTTGCGGTTTAGAATATCCCCAGCTTACCAATTTCTGAATAATTTTTATTGAATCCAAAGAAGTTTCATTTTTTGCGGTTTCGTTTGCTTTTTCTTCAGAAGCGAGGCTGCTATTTTCTTCAGTATTATTATTTTCATTATTTTTGTCGGGAGGAGCCTCTTCTTTGTCCGGTTCAACATTATTTTCGGATGCCAATTCTTTTTTTTCTTCAACTTTTATTTCTTTTGTTGAAACAGGCGAAAAATAAAGGAGAATTGCTCCTGAAATCAGTAAGAACAGAATAAATATCCACATTTTGTAAGTTCTTGACATGACATAAGATTAACAAAAAAGCAGATAGTCAGCAATGTTGCTAAAAAGCAAAAAAAAGTTTACAATTATCTAGTAATTAAATAGTCGGTAGCTGTTAAAAGTTATGAATAAGAAAGTATTGATAATTATCTTAGTAGTTATTTTCCTGGCAGTCGCTGCATTTTTTGTTTTTAGGAACAAAAATAACTCCAGAGAAGAAGTTCAAAAAACAAGCAGCGGAAGCGAGATGATATTTTTCTATGGGGATGGATGTTCTCATTGCGCAAATGTAGAAAAATTTCTTGAGGAAAATAAGAGCGTGGAAGAGAAAGTCAAATTTGATAAAAAAGAAGTTTGGGGAAATAAAAAAAATGCCAAGCTCATGGTAGAAAAAGCTAGAGCTTGTGGAATGTCTGGAAATAGTTTTCCGGTTCCATTCTTCTGGGATGGCTCCGGGTGTTTTACCGGAGACATTGATATTATTAATTTTCTAAAGGGGAAAGCTAATATACAGTAAATAATTTAATATTCAATGAATATAAGAATGTCCGCCCGAAGCGGATCCGTCTTTGGCGGAAAAAAGATATTTTTTTTGATAGCCGCTATGATTTTACTTTCCGCCAAAACAGCTCTGGCTGTTTGTCCTGTTTGTACTTTGGCGGTAGGCGCAGGAGTGGGTCTTTCCAGATGGCTGGGAATTGATGACGTAATAACCGGAATTTGGGTCGGAGCGCTTGTTGTTTCAATTTCAATCTGGACGATTAACTGGATGAACAAGAAAAATTACAAATTTAAGGGAAGAAAAATTATCATTACCGCGGGATATTACTTGGTAATAATTGCTCCTCTATATTGGAAGGGAATAATGGGACATCAGTTTAACAAGATTTTGGGCGTAGACAAGCTTTTGTTCGGAATAGTTGTGGGAAGCATAATTTTCGGGGGAAGTACCTGGTGGTATGAAAAACTGAAAAAGAAAAATAACGATAAGCCTTACTTCCCTTATCAAAAAGTAGCAATGCCAGTCGGATTTTTAGCGATTTTTAGCGTAATTTTTTATTTTATAATAAGAAGTTAAAAGTATGGACCCCTTAATGAAAAATGTCAGTGAACTTATTGAAAAAGTAGACCGGATGAAAAAACAGGATAAAATGGATTTATCTTCTGATCAGGATTTGTCCATTGCCATCATGAATCTCGTAAGCATTGAAGAGCATTTTTTCTTTACCGGAACGAAGCTTGAAAAACCGGAGTATTTTGACCTTCTTCAGGAAGTGCGGAAAATGAGGGGAGAACTTCTTCGAAAAATAGTGAAAGATCCGGAAGGGGAAATTTGGTGCATCTCAAAGCACTTGCTGGCAGCTTCAATGAGGCTGATGGAAGTGGGAACCAAGCAGCAGGGAATGGGAAGAAAAGAGGAAGCGCAGGATTTATTCAAAAAAGCTTACGACCTATATTCCTTGTTTTGGGCGGTAAATATGAAAATTGTAAACGCGGATGATATTAAAAAAATAGATAGCGAAGCTTTAAATAAGCACGACAAAGAAAAAAAAGGCTTTATGGGAAAATTAAATGAATTAGTAAAAAAAGCAATTGACTGTTGCATTGAATAAATTTATATTTTTCTATATCTGCGTACCAAAAAAATCCCCTTACGAGGATTTTTTTGATTGAAGTTCCTTAATTGGAAAAACCTGCTACATTGGAATTGGAGGAGGTTGTGGCTCGGACTCGTCTTCTTCATCATCGTGCTCGTGGCATTGTTTTTTGTATTGCAAATAGTCTTTATATTCTTCGTATATGTAATAATCATGGCAAATTTCCTTGAGGTTTCCGGTAAATTGATCGTGGTCAAACTTGTATGGTTCGCAAAGCGGTCGGTAATACGAATAAACATCTTCCTGGTGATTTTTGACCCATCTGATTTTTAAATAAATCTCCTTATTTTCTTCAGTTTTGAATTCTCTTTTATGCTCTTTATATTTTTTGCAAATAACGCTAGCTTGAGCAGAATTTAAACCAACCAATAACCCAACTGCTAAGCAGATCAGTATTATTAACCACGTTATCTTTCCTCTTTTATTTTTTAGCATATTATTGAAGTAAATAATTACCCTATTCTGTAATTTAAATATAACAATTCCAGCTCTTTTCTGCAAGGAACCGAATTTTATATAAAATGAACATAGTTAATTTTCCGAATGGAGCGGGTAGGGGGAATCGAACCCCCATTTTCAGTTTGGAAAACTGATATAATAACCATTATACGATACCCGCCTGCGCTTCGCTTCGGCGGGCAGGCCCGCTTATGCAAAAGCAATATTAAATACTAGTCCATTATATCGGAAATATGTATTTTGTCTAGGATAAAAAAAGCCCCACTTCAGGGGCCTTCAATATATCATTTGCTTTTCCAAAGTCCGTGGACATTACAGTAAATTCTCGCCGAAAGAATTTCTTCTTCCGTTTTAAATTTAGCTTCAGGTAAATTCCCGGGTTTTAGAAATTTTCTTGAGTTTCCACTTTCAGTAATAATTTCAATCCATTCAATGTAGTGAGCTTCTTCCATTGGATGAGGAATTTCTCCGACTTTAACAATTATTTCATTTTCATTTTTTGTAATGACCGGAACATGCTTTTCTTTTCCCTGGTCTTCAGTTTTTTCAGCTAAAAGTTCCATTGGTTTTCCGCAGCAAACCAGTTCTCCTTCTCCTTCATGGAGAAGCTCAACAATATTTCCACAGATTGGACATTTATATATTTTTTTCATAAAATTTAGAATTAATAATTTTCTGACAAAACTTCGTAATAAGCTTGGGGATGCTTGCAAGCCGGACATTCAACCGGCGCTTCGATTCCTTCGTAAACATATCCGCAATTTCGACATTTCCATTTAGTAGGCTGATCTTTTTTAAAGACTTTTCCATTTTTTACATTTTCTAGGAGCTTCAGATATCTTTTTTCGTGCTGGGCCTCGACTTCGGCTAATTCTCGGAATAAGTCCGCTGCTTCCGTCTCTCCTTCTTCTCGCGCTTCTTTTTCAAAACTCGGATACATCGTTCCCCATTCGTATTTTTCCCCTTCGGCAGCATGTTTCAGGTTGGCTTTTGTGTCTCCAATTCCGGAACCGACGCTGGTCGGAATATCAATGGAAACTTCTCCCAAAAGTTTGAACAGTTTTTTAGCGTGTTCTTTTTCATTGTCCGCTGTTTCCTGAAAGATAGCGGAAATTTGCTCAAAACCTTCCTTTTTAGCAGCAGAAGCGAAAAATGTGTATTTATTCCGCGCCTGCGACTCGCCCACGAACGCTTTAGCGAGATTTTCCTGTGTTTTGTTTCCCATAGTGTTTTGTTTATTGATTAGTTACGGGACTTATTTGCTTGCCTCTTCCAATCCGCTTACTCCGGCGCGATAACGAACAATTTTAGAATAGCGCCTCCGAAAAGCGAATTGTCATAGCCAAGCGCGTAAGTCCTAAGTCGTATTAGTTATTACTTTAAATAACTTTATTTATTTCTCTAGTTTAACATAAAATCTCCATAAATAGTGTTTGCAATGCTTGGCGTAATCAATGCCAACCCGTTTAAATTTCAAAAATTATTCTTGCTATTTAGGCTTTGTTTAACTTAATCGGTTCCGATTTTTCCCACATCATGTCAAAGTAATTTTGGAATATCGTAACTAAACTGTTATCACGTATCTCAATTATCCTTGGAGGATCTGTTATGGAATGAAGAATCAGCGTATCGTGAATGATATTAAAATTTCCCTTGCATTCTGTATCCCTAGGCCATAGTCGATATTCAGTTAGTTCGGGATAATTTTGTAGCATTTTTATCTCACTTTCAGTTATTTTAAAGTGGATGGTCTTCCATTTGATTTTTTTCTTTAATCTCAAATCTAAATAATTTGAGTATGACTTTCCCAACATATTTATCCAGATCTTATTTGCTGGAGCTCCTACGCAATAATCGATTGTTCCCTCTGGGATTCTTTCTAACGAGCTTGTCCAGTAATTTCGGTAGCTTTCTATTCCTTCGTATACAACGATTTGCTGGAAAGCTTTGTGTTGGTGAGTTTGAATTTGCTTAACTATCTCTTTCAATATAGTCTCCTTTTGTTTGAATGAGGAAAGTAAACTAGCTGGATCAGTTATCTGAAAGTTCCAAACACCACTACTGATGAATTTTGTAGCTAATCCCTTGAGAACCAGTTTTTCGAGAGATTGATAGATGAGATTACGGTGAATGTTTAGTTTCACTATCAAAACACCAGCCCTGCAAGGTCCATGTTGAGTAAGAGCCTCATATACTGAAGCCTCGTTTTTACCTAAACCGATTAAACTTAGCTCCTTTTGCATATCTTGATATTGTCATAATAAGGCATACATTGTCAATATTTATATTATATTTGCTTTAATGAAAGTATTTTGAGCTTAATTAATTTTAAATATTGTCATCATGTATAGTATGACAAATCCTGATGAGAATAATATTGTTAATATAAAGAAATTCAAAAATTTGAGTAAAGGAGGAAAGACTATGGGTGAGAATTTTTTAGAAGATTTGCCAGGACTGTTAGCAGAAGTTTCGATCTTGGAGAAGCCGAACGACGACGCTATTCAGGTGTCAGAGGTACCCCCAATTGCGGTATTGGACGACCTTCAAGCGAAAAGACTGTGGAGCCTAATGCTGGAGTATCGCAAAAAAACCCTTATTGCTTATTATGTTGATGGCAATAAGAACAAAAAAGAAACTATGCTGTTCTTTTCTCGTTACAACATTTGCAAGTATCATTTTTGGTACCGGGTGGGTGAAGTGACAAATTTGTTCGGTATTGGAAAAGATATTTCGATCAGAAGCAATTGGGAGATCGTCTGTATCGAGAAATCACTGGAGCTAGACGACGAAGACTCATTTTTCTTGTTTGGAAATTTAAAGAGACCCAAAAAACAGAAGTTGTAACCCTTCAAGGTCCAATGGCAATGCCGGCGGACCTTTCTTTATATACGATATGATATATGATATGTAAATTATCGGCTTGATAATGTTGATTTATAGATAATTAGATTAAATAATAATCGTGTTGGTCGTTGATTTTTTAAATGTAAAATCTCCATAGGTAATGCTTGCAATGCTTGGCGTAATCAATGCCAATGCGCTTGCCCGCCACGATATTTTTCTTGGGAAAATTTTGAGCGGGCTTTTCGATATATAATCTTTCTCCTTTTGCCATATCCCATCCATTTAATTTTCTATCTATTTTCAAGAATTTGCAAAGTTTTCCCGGGCCGTTAGTTTTTTGGTAATCAACGCCGTCAATTTTTATAGCCCTGATTAAAACCGCCGCCGGAAAATGTTTCTTTTCCGTCACGATATTCAGGCAATGGTACATTCCGTAAACTATATACACATAAGCGTGGCCGGCTTTACCATACATGATTTCCGTTCGGGGAGTCCTGCCTTTAGAAGCATGGCAAGCCAGATCGTCTTTACCTATGTAGGCTTCCGTTTCAGTGATCATGCCTTTGATAATTTTATTCCTCCGCCGGCTGGCGGATTTCCTTACCAAAAAACAGCCCAATAAATCCTGAGCTACTTTCAACGTATCTTTTTGATAAAATTTTTGGTCGAGTATCATTTATTAGAAGCAACTAATTTGTTGTATACCGCTAGCATTTTTTCGGCGCAGATTTTATCGGTGAAATTTTCGCGGGCGATACGTCGGGATTCTTCGCTAAATTTTTTTCTAAGTTCGCTATCTTTTATTAATTTTTCCACAGCTATAGAAAATGCATTTTCATTCTCTGGAACCAAGAATCCGTTGACATTATTTTGCACCAAATCACAAATTCCAGTGGCATTAACGGCGATAATCGGCAGGCCGCAGTACATCGCTTCGGAAACAATCATTCCCTGAGTTTCTGATTTGGAAGCGTAAATAAAAATATCTCCGGCAGAATAATAATTTTTTATTTCTTCTTTTTCCACTATTCCTGCAAAAAATATCTTATCTTCCAGCTTATTTTCTCGGGCTATTTTTTCCAATTTTGGAAGCAGATATCCATCGCCAGCTATTAAAAATTTAGCGTTCTTGCTATTTTTTAGAACTTTAATAACCAAATTAAATAAAAATTCAATGTTTTTTTCCTGTGTTAACCGGGAAACCAGGAGCAATAATGTCTCATTCTCTTTAATGTTGAATTTATTTCTGATTTTGTTCCTGTCCGGATTTTGGTAAAACTCTTCTTCTACGCCAGTAGAAATAGAGATTATATTTTTATTAGTGACGCCCCAATTCTTAATTATTTTTCGAACAGAATCAGTCGGAGTAATTACAAGATCGCTTTTGTTAGCATATTTAACTGCCTGGTTGATAACTATTCTATTAGCTAACTTTTCGGGAATGAGTGGAACGAAATGCGTGTACTGATCATACAAGGTATGCCAGGTAAAAACTAGAGGAACATTTTTTTTCTTCGCCCATTTTTTGGCAGCTGTTCCCAGAAGATCGGGATGCTGGGAATGAATAATATCAAATTTTAGATTATCAATAATTTTGTCCATCTTTCGTGAATAAGGAATAGCCAAGGGGAATTTTATTTTATACTGAATGTCTAATGCCGGATAGCGAAAGACCCTAAAATTCTCGTCCTGATAATCTTTATAATTCGGAGCAAAAATATACACGGTGTGGCCGTGTTTTTCAAATTGTTTCCGGAAGCTTTCAATCGAACCGGAAACGCCGTAAGGATTAGGAAGATAGTTATTGGTAAAAATGGCAATATTCATCAGTTTTCGTTTAGAAAACTTAATATTTCTTCAAAGACACTTTCGTTCTTAATGTCGGAAATGAAAGTGTGATAAGCTCGTTTAATGTATTTTTTCTTTTTTATCTTTGAACCGAGCAAATCATAAATTTTTTCCAAATTGTTTCTGGCGACGATATGATCGCTAAGCGATTGAATTAAAAAAGAAGGCTGGCTAATAGAAGAAATATTTTTTCTCGCTTCCTGAACTAATTTGAATGTTTCCAGCGCGCTGGCAAGCGAATAAGTCTGATAGGATATCAATCTGGTAATAGTATTCATTCCACCAAAAGTTGGAGGATAATATTTCCTGTTGTATTTTTTAATTTTTATCCAGATTTTTGCATAAGCAATAAGAATTTTTTCAAATCTAATTTTGTACGGCATCGCCATGAGAATAATTCCTGAAATTTCCGGATATTTTTTAGCCAGCATAATGGCAAGACAGGATCCAATCGAAGTTCCTCCGATGTAAACTTTGTTGCAGTTTTCTTTAAGTTTACTGTAAGCATTTTCTATATCCTCCAGCCAATCTTCCCATTTTACATTTTCCAAATCCTTCGGAACCGTTCCATGCCCGCGAAGAAGCGGAGCGCAGACAGTATATCCGTTTTCATTCAAATATTTGCCAAGGCGCCTCAGCTCGTAAGGAGTAGTTGTCCATCCGTGAATAAGCAAAACTCCCTTGCCGTTAGTTCCTTCAAAAAAGAAAGGCTGATTGAGGAATTCCTTTTCTTTTTCATATAAAACCTTAGGATCTTCCAGGATCGTGCTGCTCGATTGAGATATTATTTTTCCGGCTCTCTCAGTATTCATAACTATATAAATAACACATTTTTAAATAAAAAAACAGAGTTTGCAACCCGAATCTGAATATCTGGTTAGAAATAAGATTAGTTGGAATTATTTATCATTATTTTTTTAGACCGGTATTTTTTGTAAATTTGGACAGACGCGATTGAGATTATGGCCAGTACAAAGGCTACCCATCCGGCCCATTTGATGTATTGTTTAAGTTCAACCCACATGTATCCGTAAAAATATCCGAGTATTACCAAAAATCCGCTCCAGGCTAATCCTCCCAGAAATGAATATTTCACAAATTTTTTGAAATTCATTTTTACGATTCCGGCGGCAGTAAAGGTTGCCCAGCAAAGTCCGGTCGTTGCCTTGACGGTGAAAATTGTTTTGCCCCCGTGCTTTTCAAAATATTTTTCCATCTTCAAAACCAGTTTTTCCGTGATTCCTATATATTTCCCGATCCTTCTGACAAAAGTAATCCCAAAAGTGTATCCCAGCCAATAAAGAATTATGTCTCCGATCATATCGCCTGCTACCGAAAGGATAAAAACGATAAAAACATTAAATGCTCCCAGTTTAGCAAGCATAGCGGAAATGATAGTTATCACAGGACCCTCAATAATCATCAAAGGAAGCATTATCCAATAACCATGATGCGAAAGAAAATGAAAAATTTGTTGTCCGGCTAAATCAAACATGATTTAATTATAGTATGTTTATCAATAAATAAAAGCTGCTGAAAATATTTAATAGCTTTTATGAAAGTTTTTAGTAAATAAATCCTTTGACAGCCCTGCTTGAAGTTTGCATAACTCTTCGGTCTACTTTTCCCCATCCTTTATAATTCATTTCGGAAATGGTAAATGTTCCGCTTCCAACGCTTTCCACTATAGCCACGTGTCCCCACCAGGATTCGGATGAGACCATAATCGCTCCGACTCTCGGCGCCCGGCCGGTCTGATACCCGGCAGATTTAGCGTGATAAAGCCAGGTTCCGGCATTTCCGCCCCAAGGAACATAGCGCTTTTGAGACACATACCAAGTGCAATAACCGTAGGGAAATCTGTGTCCGGTTCCCGCTCTTCCGCTAAGAGTTCTGAATCCTGACACCAAAGGAGTTCCTCCGGTGGAAGTGGCGTATTGCCTTCTGGCTATTCCAGTACCCGTTGTTCCGTCAGTTGGCTGCGGAATTTCTTTTTCTCCTCCAGGAATAATTATTTCCTCTCCCTCGCTAAGCTGTCCGTCAGCAGGGAGATCATTAAAAGCGATAATTTTATCCTTCTCAGCTTTATATTTTTTGGCTATTGAATCTAAGTCGTCTCCCTTTTTGACGGTGTAGGAAAGTCCGGCGACCGGAAGGATAAATATTTTATCTCCCGGCATTATGGAATCCACATTGTCTAAATCATTAGCCCAAAGAATTGTATTAACAGTAATCTTATTAGCAGCAGCTATGCCGCTCACCGTATCTCCCGATTTTACTTCATATATTTTTACTCCTCCGTTTTCTTCCGGGTCCTTAAGGGGGTTTCCAAAGCTGGCAGTCAAGGCTTGTCCTTCAATCAGGGACAGATTTTCATTATTTGTTTCTTCCTTTATATCCGGGTTAACGGATGTCGGAACTTTCGACAAAGGAACAAAAGCTAAATTGTCTTTTCTGTTTTCCTGGCTGCTTATTTTCGCGGCCTCCTTGTCGTTCTTTCCATTATTAAAATATCCGGATAAAAATCCATTGGAATTGCTGCTTTTATCCAGATTTGTTGAAGTCACCAAAAGAGAACTGGAAACTACCACCATAAGGGCGGAATAATTTCGAAGGATATGAAGAATTCTTATGGTTCGATGCCGTTTGATAAAGTCGGTCACTCTTTTCTGAAAAAAGTGCGCTCTTGACTGGACTTCGTTTATATCAATTTTTTTCGGAATCTTAGAAAATAGATGGAGACTGAATTTACTAATAGTTTTAGTCCTTTCAGATGATTTAAGCCCTGGAATAAATTAAAAAACAATATCTGGCATTGTTCCTATTGGCTAAAATCCTAATTTTTTACTATCATTAGTATACGCACAGAAAAATATGATTGTCAAACTAAGGTAGATTTTTTCGTCTAAAATAAAGCAAAATTTTATAAAATTTCAAAACTAAATTATGAATATCCGCCAGCTTTTAACGGACTTTTTGGAATATCTGGAAATAGAAAGGAATCGTTCCCAAAAGACGATAGAAAATTATCACCATTATCTCAAGCGTTTTTTGGAATGGTCAAAAGTTGAGAGTCCTGATGATATTACTATGGACCAGGTCAGAAAGTTCAGAATCCATCTGAATCGTTATCGGGATAAAAAGAGCCAGGAGCTCAAAAGAGCCACTCAAAATTATCATATTATAGCTCTTCGGAGCTTTGTTAAATATTTATCCAAGCGGGATATTCCGGTTTTATCGGCGGAAAAAATAGAGGTTGGCAAAAACCAGGCCCAAATGGTTGAATTTTTAAATTCTTCGGAGCTGGAAAGGCTTTTGGAATCTGCCAGCGGAGAAGATCTGAGGTCGCTAAGAGACCGGTCAATACTGGAACTTCTTTTTTCGGCTGGCCTTCGCGTTTCGGAACTGGTTAGCATTAACCGGGACCAAATCAATCTTAAGAATCAGGAATTTAGCGTTCGAGGAAAAGGAAACAAGGTTAGGATAGTTTTTATTTCCGATACGGCCAAAAAGGCATTGGAAAAATATCTGGAAAAAAGAACCGATATTGATCCAGCGCTCTTTGTCAGAATTCCGAAAAAAGAAACAGGAGAAGCCAGCAAAAAAGAAAATTTGAGAATTACCCCAAGAAGCATCCAAAGAATAGTAAAATATTACGCCGCCAAGGCGGGAATCGTGAAAGACGTCCACCCGCATACGCTTCGCCATAGCTTTGCCACAGATTTGTTGGCTAATGGCGCCGATATCCGAAGCGTTCAATCTATGCTGGGACATTCCTCGATTACTACTACCCAGATTTATACCCACGTGACTAACCAACAGCTTAAAGAAATTCACAAAAAATTCCACGGGAAACCGGGGAAATAAAGTATTGAGAGATATTTATAAAAGATTTTAGAAAATAATTCTATCGAAGTCGGAATTTGATAGAAATCAATAGTTGCTTCAATCCAAATATAGTCAAGTAACCCAGTTGACTAAAAATGAGAGCCGATGTAATATAAAGACGTGCTTGTGAGACGTAAGTCTTATTCGACCGCAATAAAGTCGAAGGCAAGCATAAACAAAAACCCGCTGCAAAGCGGATTTTTGTTTATGCAAACTAATTTTTTGCTGCCCCTGTGTAATTATAGTTAGCCACAATGAGAACTTTTCGTTGAAGATTTTTTGTGTCTTTTTTTCCAAGCCGGTACTATACTTGCAAGACGTTTGTTCCCCTTTTCTACCTGTATTATTACCACTTTTAAACTTTGTCCCTTTACCTTTCCTTTTGACACCCAGTATTTTGCATTGGCAAATTCCTTCACTGTTTTACCGCCTTTTTTCTTGCGCCTTACTTGTATTGTTCGATTCTCTGTGTGATCGAAATTTTCAATTTTTTCTATCATTCTCTTGACATATGGAACAAGCTTGAAACGAGCTACCTGCTCTTTTTTATTTCTTTCTCTACGCGCTCCATTGTAAATTAAATGATTGAAACCTTCGCTCGTAAAATACACAGGATCATTATTTAGTGCGGGGCAGTAAGCGCAAATAAGACCTGCATATTCAACTTTTGCTTTTTTTCTTGCTTCAAGATACGTTTGTGTATTCATAAGTATCCAAATCACAATTTTCCCCTGAATTGTTTTTGTTTTACTCTCTTCCTGTTTGTTTATTGCCTACATGTTTTGACCTTAAGCATGTCGGCCGAAACTTTCCCAAGGAAGAAGAAAAGATTGTTTCTAGACCTTTTTAAAGTTGGCTTACCTTTAAGCATAGCATATCTGTAAAGTTTGTCAAGTATTATTTTTAAGGCTTGAAATAAGCTTAATTATGAGATGTCCACTTTACAATGGATTATGATAAATGGCTTTAAATAGGGTTAATGCTATACATTATTTGTAAAGTCTTGACAACATTATTTGCTACCTGTAGTATGAGAATATAATATGGATACCCTTATTGTTGGTAAAAAAATCAAGGAACTTCGAGAGTTAAAAAATCTCAAGCAAAAGGAGATAGGATCTATTCTAGGTTTTTCCGAATCCTACATTTCTCTGGTGGAAAAAGGAGTTCGATTTCTTAGTATCAAATCTTTGCAGAAGTTAATTGATGAACTTGGACTAAGAAATGATTTTTTTTCAGAGGCGTTTACAGCTGCTCATTTTAGAGCTGATATAAATAATGATAATGAAGCTCAAAATAAAAAAATTGCAGATGATTTTTTTGAGTATGCAAAATCAAGAATTAAAAATAAATGTTAGCTAGTAATTTATTAATAGAGCGGATTAGAATAATTATTGAAAAGGTAGGCGTTAAAAATCCGCCTATTCCTTTGAATAAAGTTGCTTCTTTATTTTCTATTGAAATTGTCCCTTATCCACATTTTTCAAATAATATATCGGGAACTATTGTGAATAGAGGAGGGCATGTTTTTATAGGAATAAATCCATCACATTCAAAAACTAGACAACGATTTACAATTGCTCATGAACTAGGGCATTTTTTAATGGGTCATGACGAGGCCGAAATTGTAGAAGATAAATTTGATAAATCAAGTGATAAGGAAAAAGAAGCGAATCAATTTGCTTCAGAGCTATTAATGCCTAAGGATTTTATTTTAAAAGATATAACTGAAAAAAATGGAAGGATTAATATAAAGGATCTTGCGAAGAGATATGAAGTTAGCGAACAAGCTATGTCGATAAGACTTCTTGAAACCGGCTTGATTAACAGATTACAAATAATTAATTGATCTGAATTCAATCATTATATTATAATATTGACAGACCCAGTTTCATAAACCGTAATGTTAAGTTGAGTTAACAGTAGTTTTTTAATAATGTCGCTATATCAGCGGTTTTTTTGTTTGACAAAATAGTATATCTGGGGTATGCTGTTTTGTTAGTTCTTAAGAGGTTAAATAATATCGATAGGAGGGATATTTTATGATAATACTGGAAGTAGAAAGAGGTATTGGTTTACGGCAGTTTTCCATAGCGGATGCGCCTTATATCTTTGAGCTAATTGACGGCAATCGAGAGCATTTAAGTCAATATGGTGATGATACAGCTGGAAAATACCTCAATGTCGGATCAGTTATAAGAAGTATTCGCAACCCAGTCAATACTAATCGCCTTCGTTTTGGCATCTGGTATTTCGGGAATCTGACAGGTAGCGTGAACCTTACTGTCGATGTTGATAAAAATCACGCCAGACTGGGGTATTATTTAGGTGCTCAATTTCAAGGAAAAGGACTGATAGCAAAGTCGGCGAAGCGCCTCGTGCTGTATGCTCTGAATGTTAAAAATGTAAAACTGGTTGATGCCGAGGTGCACGAAGATAATGCCAGAAGCATCAGAGTGCTAGAACGTCTCCTGTTTATTAAATCAGGAACGTTTGTCAAGCCAAAAACAGAAGGCAATTTTCTGCTTTATGTCAGGGCTAAGAAGAGATAGTTTCTGCTTCTTATTCTTATTTTTATGAAAGACGGTGCTAAGATTAGGCCGTCTTTTTTCTTTGACAAAATGGTTTTTAAATGCTAAGGTTAGCTAAGCAATTTATAAATAATTAAAAGCTATATCTAGTAGCTAACAGGCACGATAATTAGTCCAAAGTCTATAAAGTCAAAAGTCTAAAAGCTTTAAGCTTTGGGACTTTCAGCTTTTGGCTCATTGTTGTGTTTATTGGCGTTACTAGAAATAGCAATGCTATCTTATGAAACAAAAAAAATGGTCCCTCCAAATAGGAGGACGGATTCTTGAAGTCGAAACCGGATTATTGGCTGGGCAAGCTAATGGTTCGGTAACTGTCCGCTATGGCGATACGGTTGTTTTGGCGACAGCGGTAATGAGCAAGAATGCCAGCAAAATAAGCGGATATTTTCCGTTAATGGTTGACTACGAAGAACGCTATTATGCGGCGGGGAAAATAAAAGGTTCGAGATTTATCAAAAGAGAAGGCCGGCCGTCAGACGAAGCGATTCTGACCGGAAGAGTAGTGGACCGAACCATCCGCCCGCTTTTTAACGGGCGAATGAGAAACGATGTTCAGGTTGTTATTACCGTTCTTTCTATTGATGGAGAAAATGATCCGGATATTATCTCGATGATTGCCGGTTCAGCCGCTCTTCATATTTCCAATATTCCCTGGAATGGACCGATTGGCGCGGTGAGAGTGGGAAAAATAGGAGATCAATTTTTGCTTAATCCGGTAAACGCAGAACTCGAGGAAAGCGAATTAGACCTTACTCTGGCTGGAACCAAAGATAAAATCAATATGATTGAAGCGGGAGCCAAAGAGGTTTCGGAAGAAGATATTGTCAGAGCTTTCGAATTCGGCCAGGAAGCGGTCAAAAAAATTATTGCTTTTCTGGAAGATATCAGAAAAGAGGCAGGAAAGGAAAAATCAGTCCCAGCTCTTCTGGAAGACACTCCGGAATTCGAATCGGAAATAAAAAAGATGCTTATTTCTGAAGGTTTGGAAAAAGCCTTATATGATCCTGATAGAAAGGTTATTGCTGAAAAAACCGATAAGATAAAAGAAAAAATATTTGAACATATTGATAAAAATTATAAGGAAACAGCGGATAAATCCAAGGAAATTGCCGTTCAAATTTTGGAAGAAGTTTCCGACGGAATTGTTCATAAAAATATTCTGGAAAAGGAAAAGCGTCCGGACGGAAGAAAACTAAATGAGCTTCGAAAAATAGAATGCCAAGTCGGAGTGCTTCCCAGAACTCATGGAACCGGACTCTTTACCCGCGGAGAAACGCAAGCTTTAACCATTACGACTTTGGGCTCTCCCGGAGACGAACAAGTTGTTGATACGATGGAACTGGACATTAAAAAAAGATATATTCATCATTATAACTTTCCTCCTTTTTCCGTGGGGGAAATCAAACCGATGCGAGGGCCGGGAAGAAGAGAAGTTGGACACGGAGCTTTGGCGGAGAAGGCCTTGATTCCGGTCTTGCCTTCCAAAGAAGAATTTCCTTATACTATACTCTTGGTTTCAGAAATATTGTCTTCCAATGGTTCTTCTTCGATGGCCTCGACTTGCGGGTCCACCCTTTCGCTTATGGATGCCGGAGTGCCTATCAAAAAGCCGGTGAGCGGAATAGCCATGGGTATTATTGTGGGAGCAGGCGATAAATTTAAAGTTCTGACCGATATTCAGGGAGCGGAAGACCATTACGGAGATATGGATTTCAAGGTAGCCGGCAGCGAAAAAGGAATTACCGCTCTCCAGATGGATGTAAAGGTGGATGGAGTTTCCATAGAGATGTTAAAAGCCGTTCTAAAACAATCTCATGTAAACAGGATGGAAATACTGGAAAAAATACTAGCAGTGATTTCTTCCCCCAGAAAGGAAATGTCGCAGTATGCTCCCCGCATCATTATCATGAAGATAAATCCGGACAAAATCAGGAATGTTATCGGAACCGGAGGAAAAATAATCAATGAAATTATTGATGAAACCGGAGTGCAGATTGATATTGAGGATGACGGATCCATATTCATTACTTCAACAGATGAAGCATCAGCCAAGAAAGCTCAGGAATGGATTGATAACCTGACTCATGAAGTAAGAGCCGGCGAAATGTTTAACGCTAAGATTACCAGAATAATGAATTTTGGAGCTTTTGCCGAAATTTTGCCGGGTCAGGAAGGGCTTATTCACATTTCAGAACTAGCTGATCGCCGAGTGGAAAAAGTTGAAGATATTGTAAGCGTGGGAGATGTTGTTCCGGTTAAGGTAGTTAAAATTGACGAACAGGGAAGAATTAATCTTTCCATGAGGGCCGTTGCCAAAATGATGGAATAGAAAATCAATCAGGACTTTTCAAAAAATACAGTTTGTTGTAAAATAGAGATGCACTAACGTCTCTATTTTTTATTTTGAAAACAAAAAAATGCTAGACTTAAAAAAAGAAAATATAAACGATAAAAATAGCGCAGAAACAATTGAGGAAGATGTCGCTATCCACACCATGCAAGAGGATCTGGATGCTTTGAGCGGAATTTTTCCAAAAAATAAAAAAACCCCCGTTTATCATGCGGAAAATGATAACATAGGAAAAGCTGAAAAAATATTGGAAAAACCCCCAAAAGATCAATACTTTAATCCTTTTCTGGATAAACAAACATTTGAAGAGCAGAAGCAAGAGCAGGATAGAACGGCTAGTTCTACTGCCAAAAAAGCTGTTTCAGTTGACGATTTTTCAAGCCAGCAAGAATTGCAAGAGCCGGAAGAATCAGGCGGTTCTTCCAAGAAGGCTATCTGGATTGCAGTTTCCCTTATTATAATAGGAAGCTTTACTCTGGGGGGTTATTATTTCTTTAATAAAAAAACTGCTGTTGAAAACGGATCGCAACCGTTAGAAACTCAAAAATCCGAGGAAACTGAGGCTCAAAAAAATGACTTGGTGAAAGCCGAGCCATCGCCTAAATATTCGTTTGATAATCCAAACTATCTTTCTATTGATACGGAAAATCCCAGTTATGAAAATTTTAAGGAAATTATTTCCAAAGCGTTTTCTGATATTAAAGATTCGGGAATTAACAAACCGGTAGAATTTGTTATCACGGACAGCAAAAACGACCCGGTAGCCTTTCCAATTTTTAGCGCTATTGCCAAACTGAAGTTGTCTAATGAACTGTTGAAAAACCTAAATGATGAGTTTTCTGTTTTCGCCTATTATGATTCCGAAAATCCGCGCTTAGCTTTGTCGATTAAAGTGACTGATGAATTGAAAGCAAAGGCTCTTATTAAAAATGAGGAAATTAAGCTTCCCGCAGAGTTGGCATCCTTGTTTTTGGAAAATATTTCTTTGCCTAAAGGAAAAGTTGTTTTTGAAGAAGGAAGCTACAGAGCAATCAGTATCAGGTATTTCAATTTAATGACGGATCAATTGTCTGCGGTAGATTATTCTTTTAACGGCGGTTATTTGATCATAGGAACAAGCAAGAATAGCATGTGGGCGATATTGGATAAGATCCTGAACGAAAAACAGCAGGAATAAGATTTCCAATTCTGTTGATAACCTGTGGAAAACCAGGGTTATTCCAGAAAGTAAATTACTTTTTTAAAACAACATATTTTTATTTTTTGATATTTTTCTATAAAATGCGAGTCGTTATCTTATAAAATCTTTTATCTGAAGCATTTTTTAAGATAAATTGCATTTTCATTTTGACCCAGGGGCGTTTTTTTGGTATAATTAAGGATATGAAGTTGTTTGAAATTAAAATATTTTAATGGTGGGAGAACTTCCAATCACAATTTCCCCCTATTTGTGATTGGAAGTTCTTCTACTATTCAAGCGTTTCAGTTAACATACTGGAACCGCCTCCTTATCTGACAGGAGGACTCAAAACAAAAACAAAAAACTTTTTAAAATAAATAAAAAAATAAAAAGTTAGTTCTTTGATAAAAGGCTAAAAGCCAGAGAACGGTAGGAGAACAATGATAAAAGTCAGAATTATCGTTAAATAGATAAATCATGTATATAAAATACATGTTACTAAAATAACACCAGAAATTGCCTTTCACCCGGGCTATAGTGTTTCCAGTTAACATGTTAATACATGACAAACACTGGGCGCTACAGCTTAAAAATTTATTTTTGTGGGCGTTAGTAGCGCCCGGTTTCCAATTTTGACAGGTACCGGGCAATAAAATAGTTGTTATCCGATATTTGTTAAGATTTAACCGGAAAATCCCCTAAGACGGGGTTTTTTAGTTAAAATTGATATGCTTTTTTTTGGGGAAAAAGAAGATAAAGGCATCGGCGCAAAAGGCGAAGAAATAGCGACTAAATTTTTGATGGAAAAGGGATATAAAATAATAGCTAGGAATTTTAAAAATTATAAAGGCAGACAGCTGGGTGAAATCGATATTATTGCCGAGAAAAACAAGGAAATAATTTTTGTGGAAGTAAAAACTCGGAATTTGGAAAAATACCAGGAAACGCTTCCGGAAGAGAATATTACTTTTCAGAAACTGCGAAAGCTTGGTAAAATAGCCAGTTCTTATATTAAAATGAATAATCTTTGGAATCATCCTTATCATTTCGATGCCATCTCGATTTGGCTCAGCAAAGATTCGGAAAGGTTCAAGATTAAGCATATTGAGAATATATTTATCTAGTTTTTGAAAGTTGATTGCATAGACAGCAATGGATATATTTGCTAATATTTACATGTAATTTCGTAAAGAGACTTTTTATGATTAATGAAGAACTGAAGGCGGAACTTAGAGCCAAGCTAGAGGGAGAAAAGAAAAAGCTGGAAAAAGAACTTGGCAATATAGCTGATCCGACTGAAACTCCCGGGAATTTCGAAACAAGATTTGACGAAATAGGAACTGATAAGGATGATAATGCAACCGAAGTTGAAGCTTACGCAGATAATTTGGCAGTTGAAACCAGTTTAGAAAATCAGCTAAAAGAGGTAAGAGATGCTTTGAAAAGGATGGAAGACGGAACCTATGGAATATGTGAAAAATGCAATGAAGAAATTGATGTCGAAAGGCTTAAAATTTACCCAGCAGCCAGAGTTTGCATTAATTGCAAATAAGTCCGATTCGAATCTGCGAATATATGCGAATCTACGAATATATTTTAGTAAAACGCGTATTCCTTTTTAGCCTTTTTGTTTTTATTGACCAATTATCCAAATATTTAATCCGCCATTTTGGCGGATTTTATGTTTGCAATCCCAATATTTCCTGGAATATATCAGTTTCCGGATATGTTTTTTGGATATTTTGGCTGGCAATTATATCATTTTTGTTATTCTTGTTGCTTAGAAAAAGCATGCTTTATAACCCGTCTGCCGGCGAGGCAGGTTCATACTTCCTGATTTTGATACTGTCCGGAGCAGTTTCAAACATTGTTGACAGGTTAAGGTTTGGGTGCGTAGTGGATTTTATTGACCTCAAATTTTGGCCAGTTTTCAATTTAGCGGATATTTTCATAGTTTTAGGCGCCATTTTCTTGCTAGTGAGATGGAGAAAATTATAGTATAATGTTTGTATGAAATATAAAATGCTTTCCATCTTTAGTCAGTTCAACAAAGGAGACGTTATTACTATCGGTGTTATTTTTTCCTGTCTTTTATTGTATGCTGTTTTTCCAACCAATAATATTTTCCAGCAAATTATTTCCAGTGTGACTTTTTTGTTTGTGATCCCGGTTCTTTATGTTAAAATAATATTAAAGAGAAGTCTTAAGGAATTCGGAATTCAAAAAGGAGAATGGAAAACAGGATTGATCTGGATAATGATTTCTCTCGCTGTTGCTTTTCTGATTTTATATATTTTTTCCCATTATTTTGGTTTTTTTGACAAGTACAGCGTCCCAAGATTTATCAGAAGAAACTTTTTTCTTTTTATCGGATATGAAATTTTTCTGACAGGTTTTTTTGTTGCTCTTTATGAAATATTTTTCCGCGGATTTGTTATGTTCTTTTTTCGTACCAAAATCGGATATTGGTCGGTGATTGTTCAAGGAGTTGCTTTTTTTCTGCTATTTTGGCTGTCTTCCAGCATAAATTGGCCGATAGCTCCTTATTTAATTTTTGTTCTCCTCGGCGGGCTTGTCGCTTTTTACAGCCGTTCCATAATCTATTCTTTCGCTTCAAACTTACTATTTATAATAGTTGTCGATTCCGTTTTTATTAAACTAATCAAATGACAAAATGAAAAAAATATTCATAAAAACCATCATTTTTTTATTTGCAATAGCGGAAATTCTTCTCTTTAATTTAAATTTTGTTAGAGCTGCCAGCATACCGTCTTCATCCAGTGTTGCCACGACAATGGAAAAAAGATACCACCTAGACCTTGCCAGCCTGCAGGATATGGGGGAAAGTTTTAATGTTTCCGCAAACAAAATAAATGCTCCGGAAGTAATGCTTTTTTTCAGTCCTTCGGAGCCGAAGGAAGGAGAAAAAATTACCGCCGATGCGCTTCCGATGTATTTTAGCAATCCCGCGGAAAAACTTTATTATACCTGGTATTTGGTGCGTAAAGATTGCAGAGAACTGACGGATAGTCCCAGCGCAAAAGAGAAAGATAATTGCGATAAAGATGAGGATGGAAAAATTACAGTAAATGACTGGAAGGTCGAAGCGATGATGTTAGTAGCTCAAAGCGGATTCGAGATTGAAAGCGATACTTACGATAAAGGAGATAATGATCATGATGGCTATGAAGCTTCTGCCGGGGGAGATGATAAAAGCTCCGTGGATGAAGATGAAAAATATTGCTATATCCATGATTTTCGGAAAGGAACCAGCTCTGAAATGGAGGATGGATGCGTTCATTTATTCCCTAAAACAAACGGGCATGGATCAACAGGAGATGGAAGTTTTGGAATTGACGAAGAAGAATTTTGGGGAACTAATCCCCAGGATCCCAATACGGCTTCAAATGGAAATATGGATGAAGCTAACGTAGCTGGGCTGGGCCAAAGTAAATTCAGCTGGACTTATCAGGCTGGCGATAAAGTCGGAGTGGCGATTGAGGGCACCTCTATCATACCTACTAAATATGAAGATGCTTCCTATACGATAATGTGGGCGCTTCCTAAAAATGATTGCAATTTAGGAGAGGAAACAGCATATGAAGATGCAATCTGTTCAGGAGACAAGGTTGCTATTTGCGCTAAGTCCGAAAATGGAATTACGTTAGTTTTGGGAACTTCTACCGATTCAAATTGGTGTACTTATACCGAAGAAACTCCGACTTGCACCAATAATTCGCCTCTTTGTTCGGTGGGAAGTCCGGTTTGCGTGGATCCTCCTCTTCCTACGGACGATGTCATAAGTTCTACGAATAGTTGCGAAAGCCTTTCGCTTGAAACTCCGACTTGTCAGGAAGGAACCGATACTGAAAAAGGAATCGTTCAGACCGGATCAAAAACCGTAACCCAAAAAGGATATACATTCCTTATTCCAACAACCAATATCAACATTAATGACTGTCTGCATGATAATTTGGTTGATCCAGCAGAAAAGACAAATGAAAAATTAGATATTTCCCTTTCCTATTCCCCGGAAAACCCAACTAGCGATAAAAGCAGCGATAATTTAGGCGATTTGCTTTCTGTTAATTCTTCGATAGCTAACCCGTCCCAAGATCCGTCTCAACTTTATTACGAATGGAAAATATCAGCCGGAAAAGAGCCCTCGGGAAATTTTACAGATATTTCCAAAAAACTTGATGATGACAAACTAATCAGCGATAAACTTTCAGGGATAAACAGTCCTAGAATAGGAATAAGCTTGAACTTAGGAAGCGATTATGAAAATTATTTTGAAAATGATATCGGATATTTAAAGATAAAGGTTAAAGCCAAGGAATCAATTCCTGAAAAAATTAGAATAGGAAACGCAGAGATAATCGTACGAGTTAACGCTACCGGAAGTAGGATAAGAGCATATCTCACTAGCAGCCTTGACGGGAATTCTTTAAGCAAAGGAAATTCTATTTGCGACGAAACAACAACTTCGGCAGACAGGATGAACTATTATATTTGTCCCGTGGTAAGAAATCAGATTTTAAGGCTGGAAGTTGATAAAGACGGAATGAGCGATTTTTCCTGGAACGTTGATGGAGCAGGCGTCATTTGCGATAACTCCCTTTCTTCCGATTGTTCGAACGGAAATGTTATCTTTCTTCCCGTATCGGGAGCCCAAGGAAAGGAAATTAATGTGAAAGTGAACGCTAAAAATACTGCAAATGGAAAAAGCATCGAACTTTCCAAAAAATTTCAAATAGTCAGGCCTTATGTAAAAATTATTTCGAATGATGTTAATGCTTTTTGGCCAAAACTTTTAGGAGACTATATTGACCTGGACGGAAATCTATATCCCGATTATAGCGATTCTATTTTTGAAACTTATGTTGGCGCAAACGCCTCGCTCACAGCAGAATTTCATCCGGCTTGGCTTGAACAAACAGGAATTTTGAACTCAGCCTGGACATTGGACGGAAAGGAAAACACGGACGCCGCAACTCCCAAGATTATTGACTTTGCTGTAACCAAAAATGTCGGAGAAAGTTACGATGCAACATTCAGCTCTTTCTATGTCGCATCTAGTGAAATAAGAAAAGTGTTGCTGAATTATTGGGGAATAACCCAAACAGAAAGCAATGGAGAGTTAATCTCCAGCTCGGTAAGCGGAGAGATTGTTCCTGATAATTCAGCGGGAACGCTTTCCCTCAAAAGCCCGACAAAATTTTTGGCCAGCATAATTTTAAACTTGCCTAGCCAGACGCTTTTTCTCTTAAGGACAGCACTGGTCGTTTTTATGATAATATTGATGTCTGGCCTTGCGCTGAATTTTTCTCCCGATTTTGATAAAAACAAACAGTAAAATTCACCCTGTTGGATAGTTCCGATAAATTGGAACAATTTTTCAGGGAAAAATTTATTCAACAGGGTAAATATGAAAAATAAAGTTTTAGGATTAAGGATATTAATTTTCTTGGCAGTTATTTTTATCACAGGAGTGCTTTTCAGTTTTTCTTTTTCAGTTCAAGCCGCTAGCAGCAGTCCGTATAACTACACCCAACTGGAAAAAATTCCCGGTTTCGAAAGCGCTGGCAGCGATCTAAAAAGTTTTGTCGGATCAATCTACAAATTTGGGATTTGGACAGTGGGAATCGCGGCTGTTCTCATGATAACTATCGGAGGATTTATGTATCTCACCAGCGCCGGAAATACTTCCAAGATGGATGTAGCGAAAAGAGTTGTCATGGATGCTATTGTCGGACTGATTGTCGCCCTCGCTGCTTACTTGATTTTATATGTTATCAATCCGGATTTGGTAAGTAATAATATAGGTACGAGTCAATTGGGAACAAGTCAGTGCAAATCAATAACAACCGGAGCTTGCTCGGTAGATAATTTAAAATCAGCATGTTCCTGGGACGCAGAAAAAGCTTCAGCTATTTGCAATGCTGAAAGCGGAGGAGTTGAGAATATGGCTAGTAAGGTAGACAAATGCACAGATGGAAATTCTTTTTCTTACGGACTGTTTCAAATAAATCTCACCTGTCAGTGCAAGAACGCCTTTACTCCCGTGAATCAAAGCGGATGCGTGAATAAAGCATGTAGCGTTTCAAATCAATCGTTATATAATTCCTGTGTTTCTACATACACAAACGCTTCAGCGAATATCAGCAAGGCTTGCGAGGTTTATAAAAGCCAAGGATGGAATGGATGGGGAGTGAATTCAAAATGCGGATTCTAATTTTCAAGATTATTTTTTAAATAAAATGAGTAAAAAATTCTATTTGATTACAATAGCGATTACCCTAGTTATTGCTGCCTGCATAGTTTCTTTGTTTGTTTATTTCAAAAACAAAACACAGCAAAGTGATATTACAGAGATTGCAAAAGAAAACAAAAGCAACTACGAGCTGCTTCCGATAGAAGAACTTGCCAAAAAGACAAGTTTGGATATTCAAACAAGCAAAGAAGTTGTTTCCATCAACAATGTATATAAAAATCCGATAGAAAAACTATCTAGAAATGGGGTGGCTTTTGCTGACAACGATGATTATTACATGGCCTTTTACCCTCAAGATAATGGTTTTTTAATATCCATAAATAATTCTGATGTAGTTTCAGCAGAAAGGAAAGCCGAAGATAGTTTTTTGAAACAATTAGAAATCGCTAAAGACCAAGCATGTCAGCTTAAAGTTTCAATAACAGTTCCCTATAACGTCAGTAAAAAATATTCCGGAGGAGTTTACGGTTTAAGTTTTTGTTCCGGGGCGAATATTATCAAATAGGGGTAACAATTTTCATGTCCATTGCCAAGAAAATTTTTATAATCTCCTCAGTCCTGCTTTCAGCAGTGCTTTTTTTCTTGGGAATTTACAATGTTTCTTTCAAAAAAGAAAAAACTTCAGTCCAAAATGTAACAAAAACTGGTCAGGATGAAAACGCAGGAGGAAGCAAAAGTGCTCTGGATAAAATAGGAGAAACGGTAGGAATCAAAAATAAAGAAAAAATTTATTCTTTGTCGGACGAAGCGATATTCGGTCCGGTTTCTGTCGATAATGGAGAAAGCGTGGAATATTATTCTAAAACAAGCGGCAGTGTTTTTAAAGTTTTTTTCAATGGAGAAGGGAAAGAGACAATCAGCGACAAAAATCTTCCGGGACTGGAAAAGGTTTTATGGTCTTCAGACGCAAGCAAAGTTATTTCCCGATTTAACAACAACGGTCAAATACGATATTCAACTTATGATTATAAAGAGAAAAAAGGATACGAGCTTTCTGACGGAGTGGAATACGCTACCTGGAATAATCTTGGGGACCAGATATTTTATAAATATTTTGATGCGAAAAGCAAGAAAAGAACCATAAATACAGCCGATTTTGACGGGAAAAACTGGAAAAAAATTGCGGATGTTAATTTTAGCAGTGCTTTCATTTCAGTTGTTCCCCAATCCTCCTTCGTTTCTTTTTGGAATAGTCCAAACGCTTTTGAAGAAACGTCTTTAAATGTCGTAAGCACTGTAGGCGGAGAGGTGAGAAAAATATTTTCCGGAAAATTCGGAGCCGATTACTTGTGGTCGCCCAATGGTTCAAAATCATTAGTAAGCTTTGCTGATTCCAAAGGAGGCTCGAAAATCAGTTTAGGGGTTATCAACAGCAATGGAGGGGAGTTTCAAAACTTGAACATACCAACTTTTGTTTCAAAGTGCGCCTGGTCAGGGAATAATAAGACGATTTACTATGCTCTTCCCAGTTTTTCTTCTGAAAATAATGTTCTTCCTAATGATTATCAGAATGGAAAAGTTTCCACCAGAGATACTTTTTGGAAAATGGACATTGCTTCCGGAAAAGCGGAAAGAGCGGTTGAAATCGCAGACATTAAAGAAGCTTATGATGCCACAAGCTTATTCTTAAGCCCATCTGAAGACATTCTATTTTTTATCAATAAAATTGACGGAAGGCTTTACGGAATAAATCTTTGAGGACAATAAACCCAAAGAAAATGTTATCCAAAAAATCAAGGACAGGTCGTTTTTCCAATAAGTAGTATCAAGTATTCCATGAAGCAGGAAATACAGCATAATTCCGGCGCAAACAGCAGTGACCAGGCTGTTTTTTGTTTGAAATGTCGTTCTCTTAAGCCAAAGGAATGTAAGAATTACAAAACCAGTGAATCCGGCAAAGCCGCTTTCCAGCCAAAAAGCCAGATATAAATTGTGAGGTTCCGGAACTGCCCATTCAAGATAAGGCGGAAAGTATTTTTGGTATTCCAGGTATTTGCTTTGAAAATTCCCCGGCCCAATTCCAAAGAGAAAATTATTTTTTAGCATTGAAAAGGATGATTTCCAAACTATAGTTCTTGATTCGAAGGAAGATCTTTCTGAAAAGATATTTTTGAACTTGGGATTATTCAGTTGTGTTAAAAAAGCGATGAAAACTATAAGCAAAGAAATCAGTATAAATTTTTTGCTGATATTTTTTGTAATCAATGCGGCAATGGCCAAGCTTAAGATTATTGATATCCACGTTGCGTAAGAATAAGTCAGATAAATAATAAACAAAATTATAAATAGAGAAAATATAATTATAGAATTTTTCCGCCCGAGGCGTGCCAGCCTTTGGCTGGAAATTTTGTCTTGCAGATTTTTTAATAAATATAAACCGATAAACACTGATGGAGCGAGAAACATTGCCAAATAGTTGGGAGAACTCCAAAAAGCTGTAAGTCTTCCGTCGTAAGTAAGTTTTCCATGGAAAAAATATTCTAAAGCAATTAAGCTTACGGTAAGTGCCGAAAAATAGAGAATTTTAAGAGTATTTTCAATATCTTTATGCTGTTTTATTTTTTGAATTAAGACAAAAGAAAAAAGCAGCGGATCGAAAAACCAGCCCTTAATTATTCCGAATCCGGTTTGATAATTTCTGTTTGTTAAAGTGGATAATATAAGGCCGAGAAATATTAGGGAAATAGAAATAATATATATTTTATACTTTTGAAATAACTCTTTCCAACCTGCCCTCACACCAATGTATTGGTTGTGGGGGTTTATTTTCGTTTTTTCCAGAAGGTACGAGATAAACGTTAGGTATATTAGAATTTCTAAAACATTAGTCGGAATACCGAAAATGCTGAATCGTATCAAATAGGCGGGAATTAAAAAAATAGAAGCGAAGATTAAAATTTTTGTCAGCTTATTCATTCTCAATGGTGCTTAAGGCAATGATTATTAAAAACAATGGAAAAATATGCACTGAATATAAAGGAGTTTCAAAAATTGAATGAATAGAGAATATTGCCAGGCTTACGGCTCCCGCCATCCAAAATTTGTTGGTTTTTCCTAACTTTATAAAGCCAAAGACAGAAGCGATTACCAGCCAAATAAAAATCAAAGCGTTTATGATTCCGGTTTCGGCAGCGATGTCCAGGTATAAATTATGGGAATAAATCGGTTCCCGATAATCGGCGCTAGGCTTGATTTCCAGCGAATAATTTCCAATGCCGACTCCTAAAGGATTGTTTTTAATCACTTCCAGTGATTGGTTCCAATTTTCAAATCTTCCGGCATTCGATCCTTCTCCTGTGTCAAAACTGGAAAATAGCCTATTGCTTGCCGGATTAGGAAGCATTAGGGCGGATGTAACTATCAAAATAAAAATATTAATAGCAATAAATTTTTTAAGTGAAAAACTTCCTATTATTTTATTCCTGAAGGCGAATAATACAAAGATTAATCCCGCAAGCAGTCCCAAATATCCTCCCCGGGAAAAAGTCAGAATGTCTGAAATCAGGATACTTGCAGAAATAAATAGAAACAAATAGAAGGATACTTTTTTTGTCAGTTTATATTTTAAACAGAGAGCTATCGAAAATGGCAAAAGCATTCCGAGATAAAAAGAAAATATATGGGGATCCGGAAAAAAAGCAATGGCGCGCATATAAGTATTTCCGGAAACTCCGACCAGCCAGCTGGAATATTGGAACACAGATTCGGAAAAACTGTTTCCCAAAAACGGCGTGATGACTTTTTGCCAAAACTTCAGGGTCTCATTTATTCCGACGAGAAATTGCAGGATGAATTGAAATATTCCAACCAAGGAAATCAGTCCGGCTCCATAAACTAAAAATTCTGTTATCCTTTTCACCCGTTCTTTATCCTGAGCAATGTCGGCGACGATAAAATATAATGGGATAAAGGATAATAAAAATAACAATTTGCGATAAGCCCATTCGGTGTTTTGGGCAAAGACAAAAGAAAAAGCGCTCAAGAAGAGAAAGGAAAGAAGTAATAAAGTCTGAATTTTATTCGGCAAAAAAAGCTTTTTTTGAGCCAAACTCTTGAGAAGCCAAAGAATGCCTAGAAGCAACACAAAAACCCGTCCTGAAGCCAAATCAAAGCCCTCGGAGGCATTGAGAGCCAGTTGAAAAGGAATGTAGAGTAAAAACAATAGAAGTAATTTATAAAGCATTTTATAAACATTATTCAATAAAAACAAATTTCCTTGTTAATTTTAACAGATTATGCCTTATTTTTCCAAAAGTGCTTTTTGAAATAGTATGTCTTCGAAGCGTAAAAATATTTTTTTTGCTTTATCCTGCTATTGAAACTTTTTCCGCACAAGTGCCTAACGGTAAATTCCGGAAAATATATTATTTTATATCCTTTTTCTCGAACGCGCTTGCATAAGTCTTCGTCTTCATAATACATAAAAAAGTTTTCGTCAAAACCGTGAACTTCATTGAAAATATTTTTTTTAATAAATAGCGCAGCCCCGCTTACCCAATCGCACTTAACAATTTTCTGGCTATTCCAAATTTCTTTGCTCTTGGGAAAACCTAAATTATTTCTCAAAATATTCCATAAGTTAGTTTCCGCTCCAGCGCACCAGTGTTGCGTTTCATTTTTCCGGGTTATCAGTTTTGGTCCGATGACGCCCATGTTATTATCAGTGCCGAAATAATTAATAATTTTTTTAATATTATCTAAAATTTCCGTATCTGGATTAAGAAAGCATAATATTTCTCCCTGGGCAATTTTTGCCCCGGCATTGCATCCTGCTCCAAATCCTATATTTTTTTTCAGATTTACTGTTTCTATTCCAGGAAAATCAAGAGCAACATCATCGTTATTAACGATAATAATTTCGTAGCTGATATCACCCGAATTTTTATGAATTGAATTCAGGCAATTTTTCAGAAAGCGATAGCTTTTATAATTTACGATGATAAAGGATATTCTTGCCCCAGCACCAAAATTTTGTTTAGTTGGAGCGTATAAATAATTGCTTTCCATATGTAAAAATTGTGCTTTTAATGCAGTAAACTTTTAAGATTTTGGTGTAGGGGTGAAGTTTTGTTTCCATATCTTAAAGTCAGTATAAGCCTTTTTGACAATAGGCGCATATTTGTTTCTATTGTTCAGACTATCCAACATATTTTTTACTTTCCGAAGATGCAAATACGGCCTTACCCAAATTTTTAAAATTCTGGGAGTATTTTTTTCAAAAAAGATAAGCCCGGAAATAACCAGCCAGTAAATTTTATTGGATAAATCTGATTCGCTTTTTTCAAAGTGAGTTATTTTTGCATCCGGAACGACCATGCATTCAAATCCATTTTTTTGAGCTCTTATGCAAAAATCAGCGTCTTCATAATAAAGAAAATAATCTTCGCTAAAAAGGCCTATCTTTTTAAAAACCTTTTTTTTAATAAGCATCGCGCATCCGGAAGTGTAGCCTGTGCTATAGGGATTTGTTTTTTCCGGAATTTGGTTCTTGTGGATAGCTTTCATTTTTAGCCACTTTATTTTTCCTCCGGAGAACCAAATGCGGTTTTTTTGATTATAAATTAGCGGGCTAAAAATGTCGGCTTCTTCTTTTTCTGCTGTTTCAATCAGTTTTGATAAAGCGTCTTTTTCCAAAGTCGCATCGTTATTTAGAAGGAAAATATAATCCGCCATTTTTTCCAGAGCGAAACGGATGCCAACATTATTTCCCGCTGAAAATCCGGAATTCCTAGAATTTTTTATGAAGTGAAATTTAGAGTAAAGACCCTTCGCGAGTTCGAAAGAGCCATCTTTTGAGTCATTATCAACAACCGCTACTTCAAAATTAGGATAATCAGAATAAAAAACGGAATCGAGGCATTTTTTAATCGTATCTTTTCCGTTGTAATTCAAGATTATAATGAAGACTTTTGGGTTATTCATATAAGGTTTTTATCCGATTGGTTCTTCCGGAAAGATCTCTTCAATCTGAACCTTTTCCTGGTTAAAAAGGCTCTTGATTTCCTCCTGGCTTATGGTTTTGGTTAAATAGAGGAAGATAAAATAAACCGCGGCGCTGGCCGGAGCGATTAAGAAAAAATTTGATCCTCTGAATAGAAAAAGAAATAATGCCATGGCTAATCCCGAGACGATCATCCTTCCGAAATTATTTATTTGCGGAGTATATTTTAAATATTTTTTGGTCAAATAAAGTCCGAAGGATACTACCAGCAACTCTGTGAAGACTGAAGTATAGGAAGTGCCTAAATACGAATAACGGGGAATCAGATACAAATTGAGGGAGATGTTAAAAATAGCACAAAACCCAAGAGCCAGCATCAATTTTTTTTGGAGGTTTCCCGCCAGCAGAATATTATTGAAGAAACTGCCGAAAAAGATGAAAGCCAGAGAAAAAATTATGATGCGGAGAACATTAGCCGATTCGGCGAATCCTCCTCCGCCAATCAATCGGATTATTCCGTCTGCTAAAAATAATGCTCCGACTACTGTCGGTATTATTAAAATTAAAAGCACCTTGAATGTTTTATCGGAAATATTTTTGAATTTTTCTTTATCGGTAAAAATATAACGCGCGGTCAAAGGGAGAATTAAACCAATCAGCATCGCCGGGAAAAAAGTAATATTCTCGATAACTTTGTAAGCGGCATTGTAAACCCCCACATCGGAACTGGATTGCATCATCGAAAGCATTATGGTATCGGTCTTGAAATACAAAAAAGTTACAACAACGGCAATTCCCATCGGAAGAGATTCTTTGAGAAATTTTTTCCAGTAATTGAAGTCAATTTCAATTTTGAATCTTACATATTTCCGGCTAAGGATAAAAATCGCTACAAAATTAAAAATCATGTATACAAGCAGCGAAGAAATGATTGCCGAAAATCCCCAGTCCATTTTGACAGCCAAAACAATTATTGAAAGCTGGATTACTTTTCCGGTAAGCTCGGCCGTTGCCACTCTGTCCATTACCAAATATTTTTGGAATATTCCGTTGAGAACCGAATATAATGCGGAAAAGACAAATGAAGCGGCGGCGATAATAATTCCGATTTTAAGGTCGCGGGAATAGGGAAGCAAAAAAACAAGAGGAGAAAAAACAAAAACTGTTAATGATGAAAACAATCTTAGAGAAAAAACATTTCCCATTATTTTCTTTTCATCGGCTCCAACCCTTGAAATTTCCCTGGTAGCGACTGAATAAAGTCCCAGATCTGCCAGCGATCCAAAAAAAGAAAAAAACGCAAGAACAGTTGCGTAATCTCCAAACCCGTCTCTGCCAAGATAGCGGGTGATAAATCCAATTGAAACTAAGGCTAAAACAGTAGCCAGGATTTTGGCAGTAGCATTGAAGAATACATTATAAGCAATTTTTCTGACAACAGCCATTGCGGTAATTTTAAAAGCTAAATTTTAAATTAAACTAAAAAATGAAAAAATTTAAATATTTAATCATTTATAAATTTAAAATTCATTTAAAATTTAGAATTGAAAATTTAAAATTCTTAAATTAGATTCACTGGCTTAACCAGGATTTTTCTGTTCTCTCCTTCTCCAACACTCTCGGTCGCCACCTTGTCATTTTTAGAAAGCTCCATATGAACTAATCTCCTCTCATAAGCTGACATCGGCTTCATTATAATAACCCTGCCTTCGTTAGTTGCTTGTTTAGCGGCTTCGTTAGCCTGTTCTATAATAACTTGATTTTTTTGGTCTCGATATGAGTTTACATCCAAGGTAAAATTTACTCTCTCATCGGAAAGTTTTTTTCTTATCACCAATCTGGCAATATGCTGGAAAGCCTGAAGATTTACTCCGTATTGTCCGATAAGCAAATTGGAATCTTCAGTTGTTTTTACGTTGCAAATTATTCCATCTTGATTATCCGAATGAGACTCGGTTATTTCTACCTCAGAGAGAAATCCGGCTTTTTTCATAAGTTCTTCAACCAATTTTTTTATGATTTTTATGCTTTTTTCTTTCATGCCCGATAGTAGAATTTCAGATGGATTTTTTGCAAAAATCCAAAAGAAACCTTTCTGTTATTAAAATCTTAATTAAAACTTTATGAATTCTCTATAAAATTTCCCCGGTCTGATTATCTTTTTAAAATTTCACTACCAGTTATAGCGATTGCATTATTTTTTTAAAATTACTTTTGCAGTATCAACTTTTTCTTAATAAACGGAAAGTTTCCTTCTAAATACATCTGTTGTCCGATGACAAATAACGTGGAAACCAGCCAATAAAGCGCGAGCCCCGCGGGAAATTTTATTCCAATGAAAAGAGTAAGCGCAGGCCCAAGGTAAAGCATTTGCTTGTTCATAATCTGGGAAAAATCAGGACTTTTTCCGTCTTTGCTGGGGGCAGTCAGTTTTTGCTTGGCCATCAGCATTTTTGTCTGATAAAACTGCGCGGCCGCGGCCAAAATTGCCAGCACGATGCTTGGCTTAGCAAGATTGACAAGCCCAATAAACATGTTATTTATTTGTCCTGGATTAGCTACGAAAGGATAAAGAACTTCATTTTGAACATTAAGATTATTAGATGAGATGCTAAAAAATACCCGATAAATTGCAATCAAGAAAATTAATTGTATTATCATCGGAAGGCAACCGCCGAAGGGATTAGTCTTGTTCTCCTTGTAAAATTTCATCAGTTCCTGAGATTGCTTTTCTTTGTTTCCTTTGTTTTTGTTTTGGATTTCTTTTATTTTCGGCTGGAGCTCCTGAAGTTTTTTCTGGGATTCGATTTGTTTCTTAGAAAGCGGCATTAAAATAACCTTGAGAATCAGAGTAATGATAATTATGGCAATTCCAAAATCGTGAAAAGCAAGATTATTATATAAGAAAATCAGGATATTATATAAAGGCTGATAAATTGTCGGATAAAAAATTTGAAACATTTTGTTATTTTATTTTACTAATTATTTTTTCAACTAGTGCTGAAATTGCTTTAAAATCGGGGTTTTCTTCTCTTCTCTTGTAAAAAACTACGATGTCAAAACCATCCTTTATTTTTTCGAGATTTCGATAGAGCGCTTCCCGGAGCAATCTCTTAATTCTGTTTCTGGCTGTCGCTTTCTTAAAAAACTTTTTCTCTATAGAAAATCCGATTCTTGTTGCTCCACTTTCATTAGGAGCTATTTTCAGAGAGAGCGGTCCTTCGGAGAAAAAAACGCCCTTGCGGTAAACGTTGTTAAAGTCAGTTTTTTTAATAAGGCGATTTTTTCGAGGAAGCATATTTTTATACGCTTAGTTTCTTTCTTCCTTTTCTTCTTCGGGCTTTGATTACATTCTGTCCATTCTTGGTTCGCATTCTTTTTTTGAATCCGTGCCTTCTCTTTCTCTTAAGTTTTTTCGGCTGATATGTTCGTTTCATGACGATATAAACTCTAATCTACGCGAATTTTTTCTCAAATTATCGTGAGTATTCACGAACTCATTTGGGATTATTCGTGGTTAGATTAGCGTTGATTTGCGATTTAGTTCAATATTAAAAGTGTATCAGTTGGAAGCGAAAAGGTCAATAATAATGAGAGTTGATTGTTTTTGCAATATAATAGAATTTGTTTTAAGCTAGGCTCATGGTCTATAAGGACAAGATTTATGGAAAATTTAATATTACTGAACCGATAATTTTAGGACTGATTAAGTGTCGAGCAATGCAAAGACTCAAGGGTATCAATCAGTATGGATATGCAGGAGCGTATCTTTCAAGAGCTAAAACTAACAGATTTGAACATTCTTTGGGAGTTTCTTGCTTGCTTCGAAAATACGGAGCTCCGCTGGAGGAACAAATTTCTGGTCTTCTTCATGATATTTCCCATTCCGCTTTTTCCCATTGCATAGAGTATGCCCTAAAGAAAAAAACTTTCGGAAAACAAAACCATCAGGATGATATTTTTGAAGAGTATATTAAAAAAACAGGAATTCCCGGTATATTTAAAAGATATGGAATAAGCCTGGATTATATCATTGACGATAAAAATTTTCCCTTAAAAGAAAAAAGTCTTCCGGATATCTGTGCTGACAGGATTGATTATCTTCTGCGCGATGCGTTATGTTTCAAAGTGATAGGCAAGAAAAGAATAAACTATTTTTTGAACAACCTGGAAGCAAAAAATGAAAAGTGGTTTTTTAAGAGTTATCAAAGCGCGAAAATATTTGCCAAACTTTTTTACTATATTAATAAAAAGTATTATACCGGTCTTCCGACAATGTTGATGTTTGCGTCGGTAGGCAATTGCCTGAAATACGCTTTAAATAAGGGATATATTAACAAAAAAAATCTATATGCTACTGATAAGCAAGTACTGAATAAAGTAAAGAAGAATGTTAAAAAAGATAAAAAATTAAATCTTCTCTGGGAAAAAATGAACAAGAAAAGCAAGTTCGACAGTGATACAAAAAATTATAATTTAAAAATTGCCTGTAAGTCCAGAGCAATTGATCCTTTGTTTATAAGAAATGGAAAATTATTAAGAATTTCCGATATAGATAAGAATTGGAAAAAAATAGTTGAAAAGGAATCAAAACCGAAGGAATATTTTATTAAATTTGAGAAATGACATAATAAAATTATGGACAAACTAGAAACTGAAAAAAATACAAATATTTTATTGAATGACGGAATTGGCATTCTTCCAACCGATACTCTGTACGGTCTTGTGGGGCGGGCTTTTTCCAAAAGAGCAGTAGCAAGAATTCATGAACTAAGAAACAGGAGCGATAGAAAACCGTTTATCATTCTAATTGAATCAATAAAAGATTTGAAATTATTTGGAATTAAACCAGACAAGTTTTCTCTTGGGATTATGAAAAAATACTGGCCCGCCCGCCCGCATCGCTACGCCCGCTCGCAACGATGTAGCGACTTCGGGCGAGCGAAGCATAGCGGGCGGGGGAAAGTAAGTATAATATTACCTTGTGATAATGAAAAATTATCGTATTTGCATATGGGAACTAAATCATTGGCCTTCAGAATTCCAAATAAGAAAAATCTGTTAGACTTGCTAGAAAAAATCGGACCGCTTGTGGCTCCCAGCGCGAATCATCAAAGCGAAAAGCCGGCCTTAACAATTGAAGAAGCCAGAAAATACTTTGATAATGAGGTGGATTTTTACGTGGATGAGGGAAAATTAGAATCCTTGCCATCAACGCTTATCAAAATAAATAATGAGAAAATTGAGGTTTTGAGGGAAGGCGTAACTAGGATTGACAATCTTTAACATTTTGATATTATGTATACCTTTAGCACGCCCATGCCCCATTCCATTTGACAAAAAAATCGTGTGGTAGTAGTATTACTGCACAAGAAAAGCCCGGAAGGCTTTTTAAAAAACTTAAATTTATGAATAAGATTATTACATTTTTCAAGGAAGCTAAGGCTGAAATGACCAAAGTCAATTGGCCTTCTAAAAAACAAACTGTTAATTACACGCTGATTGTAATCGGCTTGAGCTTGTCTGTGGCGGCATTCCTGGGAAGCCTGGATTATATTTTCAGCCAGGTGCTCAAGGGACTTATAAAGTAGTTTTTTATAATGTATGGCATCCTGGCATCAATTCCGATAAAGGTTGTTACATTTCGAAGGGTTGATGCGCGGAATCGCCTACGGCTTTAAATTAAAAATAATATAAAGTTTTATTTGCGAATTGATGCGGGATGCTCATAATTGTAGCTACTCGCTTCGCTCGTAGACAATTATGGCAAAGCAAACACAGCATCATGGACGAGCTTGGTATGTACTTCATACTTATTCAGGATATGAGGACAATGTAGCTCGAAACCTGAAGCAAAGAATCGAATCAATGGATATGCAGGATTCAATTTTCGATGTAATGGTTCCGAAAGAAAAGAAAATTAAGATTAAAACCGGAAAAAGAGTGGTTATCGAAGAAAGAATTTATCCAGGGTATGTTTTAGTGGAAATGATTGTAACCGACGCTTCCTGGTATGTGGTTCGAAATACGCCTAACGTGACAGGATTTATCGGACTGGGAACGACCCCGACCCCGGTTGATCCCAGAGAAATTGAAGCGCTGAAGAAGAGAATGGGAGTAGATGAGCCTAAATACAAGATTGATGTTAGGGAAGGAGACGCAGTGAAACTTACCGATGGGCCATTTAAAGATTTCGATGGAAAAGTTCAGGAAATAAACGAAGAAAAAGGAAAAATAAAGGTATTAATTTCTGTTTTCGGAAGAGAAACTCCGGTAGAGATTGACTTTTTGCAGATTAAGAAAATTTAGTCGTATGGCTATCCCAGTATCAGTTCCGAAATTATATTTTTTAATTTTGATAACTGGCAACGCGGAAACGCCTACGGCTTAAATAGCAGATAAATTAAAGTTTGAAATGTAGAA
>Ga0214473_10000544_pt1 | contig 52857 bp, 43 predicted proteins | sample RVTome_7_FD_203509 | JGI IMG/M metagenome (GOLD analysis project Ga0214473, IMG submission 203509) | Soil microbial communities from uranium-contaminated site in the Upper Colorado River Basin, Wyoming, United States - RVT98D197 | ecosystem: Environmental > Terrestrial > Soil > Contaminated >... | reverse complement strand
TGCGGCCGATGCGGTCGCCGGCGCATCTGCTCCGCTCAATGAGTTTTCCGGATATTTGCCGGTTTCCGTAATCGATGATGACGCAGTCGATACAATTATTCCCGGCAATCTCTATACATTCAGGGGAGGACCGCAGGACTCCATCTCTCCAGGCAACTATCAGATTCTGGCCATCGATGGTCCGGGAGCGAGTGATGATCGCATCGGCTTGGCGAGCGGTGTAAAGAATGTTGTTGGACCTGGCGGTTATGTTGATACAAAGCCGGGAGTATCGGCTGGCGCAGTCAGGCAGGGCGTTAACACACGCTTCGATGATTATGCCGCCCAGCTCGATCCGGAAACTTTTCCCCCGGATACCAACATTAAAGAGGACATTACGTACCAGCAGTATATGGACCCAGCTGGTCCAAAAGAATCGCCCTCGCATACGGGTGTCGCAAATCGGCGCGTGGTGTTGATTCCTCTCGTCAAAAAGAGTGAGTTCGACAATGGCCGCACCAACGTACAGATAGACCGTTTTGGCGCATTCTTCCTGAGATCGAAGGTTCCCGGTGGTAACGGCGGAGACATTCAGGCTGAATACATTGGAATTGGTGTTGTTGTTGGTAGTGGTTTCTACAATCCTGATGGACCTCCAAATGACGGCCCACCGATCACCAAGCCTGTTCTCTATCGATAAGGTGAAAACAATGAGTAGAAACCTTATAAAACGAGTGGCGTCATTCAGGCGCGATGAACGCGGCGTACAGCTGGTAGAACTGGCGATAGTATTGCCGGTAATGATGGTGTTTTTCGCCGCAGTTGCCGAGTTTGGTCGTTACTTTTATGAATACACGACTCTTGCCAAAGGTTCACGGGTCGCCGTCCGGTACCTGGCAACTGCTAGCACAGATGGCACGGATGATGGCGCCGGCAAAAATCTGGTGATCTATGGCAATCTCGCCGGCACCGGCAATCCGATACTGAGCAATCTTACTCCAGCCAATGTGACGATCACCCGCCGCAATTCTGCGGGCACTCCAATGACCGGTGGAGTACCGAATACCGTAACGGTTGAAATCGTTAACTACCAGCACACGCCAATTTTTGATTTGGCTGGCCTGACCAAGAGTTCTGCAACCCTTGCAATAGCCGTAAAGCCCAGTGTGACTATGCGCTACTTGTTGACGCAGCCACCGGTCTAAAGGAAACGGAAAATGATTCGCTGCTTAAGGACAAAATCAGGGCAGAAAGGCGCCACTCTTGTTGAGTTCTCCATTGGCGCAACAGTCTTTTTGACGGGCATGTTCGCGATTGTCGAATTTGGCCGCGTGCTCTGGACCCATAACGCACTGTCGGACGCTGCCAGACGAGCTGCTCGCTACGCGATTAACCAACCCGCGAGCACACCGGCCGGTGTAGAAACCACGGGCACGGACGTTGGACCAAGCGTCACGGCGATAAAGAATGTTGCAGTTTTTGGGGATCCCAATGGTGGCACGGAGCCGATGGTGACTAACCTGACACCAGCTCAGGTAAACGTCGAATATCAACAGTTTGGCCTGGGCGAGGGAACTGTAGCAGTGACCATTCAGAATTATCAGTTTCAGTTTGTTCTGCCCCTGGTCAGTACATCAATTCAGATGCCCGATTACGAAACTACGTTAACAGCCGAGAGTGCAGGAGTAATGCCCTGAATCCGACCCGAAATCAACGGGTCGCTCATCCCAACCTCGAGTACGAAAACAATGACACAACCAATTCCTATTGTCGTCTTAAGCACTGGTCTCGATAACTTCAAACAGATTCGGGCATCCCTTGTTGCCGATAGCCGGGTGCAGTTGCTGGCCGGTGGTAACGATGCCGAGCAACTCTATGACGAGATTATCCGGCTCAAACCAGCAGCCGCGCTCATCACGCTTGGTACAAACGCCGATCCGGCCATCAAGCTGATGCAGAAGCTGGTTGTGGAGTGTCCCGGAACAGCAATTATCTCGGCAGCACAGAACGCATCAGGTGACCTGATCCTGCAAAGCCTTCGTGCTGGCGCGCGCGAGTTTCTTCATCTCCCAATCATCGCGGAAGAGCTGGAAACCGTACTCGATCGCATTTCGACATTCAGTGCCAGCCACACAGACGTACCGAAAAAGAAGGGACGCATGGTTGCGGTTTTCTCGAGCAAGGGAGGCTGCGGCACTTCCTTCATGGCAACGAATATCGCCGGCTCCATTGCAGCTCGCACGGTCCTCGTCGACCTCAACCTCCAGGCAGGAGATCTACCGCTGTTTCTTGGTGTCGATCCAAAGTATTCGATTGCCGATATGATTGAGAATCGGGAGCGGCTTGACGATGCGCTGATTGCCAGCTTTGTGACCCCCTACTCATCCCGCCTTTCACTACTGGCCGCGCCAAAGGAAGCTGACTCGGCCGACGACATCGAACCGGAGCACATCTTCGATGTCCTACAAAGATTGCGCGAATCATATGATTACGTGGTCCTCGATCCCCAGCATACCTTCGACGCGATCACACTTGCAGCCCTCGATCAGTCTGACGAAATCGTTTTGGTCCTGACACTCGACATTCCGGCCATAAGAAGCACTCAGCGAGCTCTTGAAATATTTGACCGGTTGGGGTACCCGCGGCAGAAGGTGCGAATCGTCGTCAATCGCTGGAGCAAACAGATCGACCTTGATTTGAGGCAAGTAGAAAAGTTCCTGGGAGAGCCGGTTGTTGGGTTTGTGCCCAGCGACTATCAGATTGCCGTAACGTCGATAAACCTGGGCTCACCGCTCGTGCAGTCGGAGGCCGATTCAAAGATCTCTCAGGAGATAAAGCGCATCACTGAGACTATTACAGGCGGGTTGATTACAAGTGACGAACCAAGAGCCCGACGCGCGCTCTGGTCGTCACTCTTCAAACGACAAGCCGGTTCCCCTCGGTTCGAGTTTCAAACATCTATGGAGAAGGTTTAATTTCATAACATCATGGCACTACGCGAACGACTAATTAAAGAGAATGGGTTTCCTGGCGCAGGAAACGGCAACGGCTCGGATACGAACGGCCAGAATACGTTCCTCGAGATGAAGTCTCGTCTCCACCGCAACCTGATCAACCGGATGGATCTTACAAAGCTTGCTGAGCTGACACCGGAACAGGTTAATGCGGAGGTCTCCCGTCTGGCTGAAAGCGTGCTAGCTCAGGAATCAATGCCGATGTCTGCGTCGGAACGCGATCGGCTGGTCAGTGACGTCCAGCATGAACTTTTTGGTCTTGGACCACTTGAGCCTTTGCTTGCGGACCCGAGCATCTCCGACATTCTCGTTAACTCGCACAGCACCATCTATATCGAGCGCAAAGGAAAGCTGGAACGGTCCAATGTCGCGTTCAAGGATGATGAGCACCTCATGCGTGTCATCGAGCGGATCGTTTCAACCGTTGGACGTCGCATCGATGAATCATCGCCGATGGTCGATGCCCGCTTGCGAGATGGTTCTCGCGTAAACGCGATTATTCCCCCACTGTCGCTCGATGGCCCTGTGCTGTCGATTCGTCGTTTTGGCGCAGAACCTCTTCGCATGGCGGCTTTGATTGAAAACAAAGGGCTTACCAAAGATATAGCCGACATGATGGATATGTGCGTACGCGCTCGGCTGAACGTTGTCATCTCCGGCGGCACGGGAGCTGGCAAGACGACGTTGCTAAACGCGCTTTCAGCCTATATTCCGGAGGATGAGCGCATAGTCACTATTGAAGATTCTGCCGAATTGCAGCTGCAACAACCGCACTGCGTTCGCCTTGAAACGCGGCCGTCCAACATCGAGGGTAAAGGCGAAGTCACACAACGAGACCTTGTGAAAAATGCGCTGCGCATGCGCCCTGACCGCATAGTAATTGGCGAGGTCCGCGGTGGTGAAGCGATCGACATGTTGCAGGCGATGAACACCGGTCATGACGGAAGTCTAACTACGATCCACGCAAACACCCCACGCGATGCCCTCTCACGGCTTGAGACCATGATCCAAATGACCGGTATGCGCCTTTCCGAACGTGCGATGCGCCAGCAGATTGCCTCCGCTATTGATCTCGTCATGCAAATTGCCAGGCTATCGGATGGCTCGCGCCGAGTTACTTCCATCTCGGAGATTACCGGAATGGAAGGCGATACCATCACCATGCAGGAGATCTTCCAGTATGAACGCACCGGCATTGGACCCCAGGGTCAAGTGTTGGGTCGCTTCCGGCCTACCGGCATTCGGCCGCGTTTTGCTGAAAGACTCAAGTCCTGTGGTATGCAACTTCCGCGGGTCTTCTTTGAGGAGTCGTAAACAACCATGCTGATCTCACTCATTGTATTTTTATTTGCCCTCTTCCTGGTTTTGGGCGCTTATCTGGCTGCTACCCACAGTTCGGATGCCAAACGCCGACGTCTGAGAGAGCGGCTCGCCGAAGCTCTGCTTCATTCGTCACATACTGAAGACGTTGAAGTCATTCTTGCTCGCAGTGAGCTGATGAGCGAGATACCGTGGTTGAATAGGATTCTGCTGCGCATGCAGGCAGCGCTGCGATTGAAGCAGATGCTGGATCAGGCTGACCTTCATATTGCGCCGTCGCGTTTGTTGATGTTCTCAGGCATGGCTGCATTGCTTGCGGCGCTGGCCGTCTCTGTGGTGAGCGGTTCCATTTTGTTTGCTATAGGCGCCGGACTAGCGGCCGCGTCGCTACCCTTTGTTCACGTCTGGTGGAAACGACGGAAGCGTTTCGATGATTTTCTTGAACAGCTGCCGGATGCCCTTGACCTGATGAGCCGCGGACTCTCTGCAGGTCACGCATTTTCAGAAGCGCTGCACATGGTTTCTATGGAGATGCCTGAGCCAACCGCCACGGAGTTTAGGAAGTGTTATGAGGAACAGAATCTCGGCCTATCTCTCAAGTTAGCCCTTGAAAATCTGATGCAGCGAATACCGCTTCTGGATCTGAGGATGTGTGTGACAGCGGTCCTGATTCAGAGAGACACGGGCGGAAATCTGGCTGAAATTCTCGAGAAAGTTGCCTACACGATCCGTGAGCGATTTCGCATTATGGGAGATTTGAAAACGCTAACGACCAGCTCGCGCATATCCGCCTGGTTGCTGTGTGGTTTGCCTATCTTTGTGGCCTTTGCGGTCACAGTTTTGAACCCTGATTACATGAGCGTGCTTTGGAGAGATCCGCGTGGCCACTACCTGATTGCCACAGCCATCGCCATGCAAATCGTGGGCATGTTTATTGTCAGGAAGATCCTGGACATAAAGATCTAGTGTAAATCGGAACAAACCAATGCTTCTAATAATTGCCATCTCCACCTTCGTTTGCATCTCGCTTGGGATGATGGGACTTTATTGGCTCCTGATCCGGCCCCAAAGCGCGTCCACCGAACGACTCAAGCGCCTCGGCGACATGGCGACAACTGTAACGCAGAGCACAGTGAGCATTGCCGGCGGGGAACCTGGGGATAGCCTGGCAGAGCGCCTGGCTACACCGCTGCATCGATTGGTTCCCCCATCGGCAACCGAAGCGCGCAAGCTACAAAAGATACTGATGCATGCAGGTTTCCGTTCCCGCAGCGCGCCCATAATCTACCGGGGCATTCAGCTGGCTTCGTTGGCAGGCTTCCCGGCCGCCGTCGCTCTCACTTGCGCGATACTCGCTCGGCCACTAGGCAGCGCCATTTTGTGGATATTGTTTGCTTTCGCTGTAGGCTTTTTTCTTCCGCGTTATGTGCTGAACCGAATGGTGAAGTCACGGCAACTGCGAATACGCTGGGGCCTGGCGGATGCTCTTGATCTGATGGTCGTCTCCGTCGAAGCAGGACTTGGCCTGAATGCTGCAATGCTGAAAGTCAGCACTGAGCTAAAGGAAGTTCATCCCGACGTGAGTGAAGAGTTTGAGCTTGCAAATCTCGAAATCCGCGTAGGTCGCGAGCGTGATGAAGCCCTCCGCAATCTCGCTGAACGTACCGGGGTTGATGACCTGCTTAGTTTGGTTGCTATGCTGATCCAGACTGACAAGTTTGGTACTTCCATTGCGCGCGGATTACGAGTGTTTTCAGATTCGCTGCGCACAAAACGTCGCCAGCGTGCGGAACAGGCGGCGCAAAAAGCTGCAGTAAAACTTCTATTTCCCCTTGCCTGTTTCCTCTTTCCCACTCTGTTCATTGCAATTCTCGGCCCCGCAGTCCTCCAACTGATGGACACACTCGGTAAGATGTAAGGAGCTGAACAATGCACAAACGCACACTCATAGCTGTTCTTATCGCCTTCGCACTGACACTAACGGCCACTGCCATGTGGACCGCCGCCACTTATGAACGAGAAGGGGATCCGGACGCAAATGTTATTGAAGACTCAGGCTCGGAGGCAGGCAACACTGGCGAAACTAAAAAGGGCGGCAATAAGGTAGCAAAAATTTTTGCAGCACCCTTCAAAGCGTTTGGAAAACTGTTTGGGCGTAAGGACGACAATCGGTTGCAGCGCATGTCGGAGAAGGACATCGCGAAGTTTGAGAGTGTAGGCGTCGCGAGAGTAGAGGATGGTAGTTCGCCGGTTTATCAAAAAGTCTCGGTGACCGCGTCGGCCCGAGAACACCTTGCTTCTGGCCGGGAGCACTTGTTGAAGGGTCGTATCAATGAGGCGATCGCCGAATTGTCTACAGCCGCGTCCCTCGATCCGAAACTGAGCGAGGCTCACAACCTCTTAGGCGTTGCTTTTGACAAAAAAGGATTGGCTGATCGGGCTAAAGACTCCTACGAGCGCGCCGTAAAGGCCGAACCCGACGATGCTCAAACGCTCAACAATCTTGGCTTTTCCCTTTATCAAAATGGGAATTATCGCGCCGCGATCGACAAGCTAAAACGGGCCGCAAAGCTCGCGCCATCTGACGATAGAATTCTGAACAATCTGGGCCTTGCGTACTGCCGCATGGGTAAGTTTGACGAAGCTTACAAGAGTTTTGCTCGAGCAACTGGCGAGCTCACCGGCAACCTGAACACGGCAAAGATGCTCGAGAGATTTGCTAGAGAAGATGACGCCATCAAATATTACGAGGCAGCCCGCCGTATCGATCCGAATTGTACCGTCGCTCTGCGAAGGTTAGCGGATCTTTATCAACGCGTGGGCAAGCCGGAAGAAGCGGTAGCTGCGGCTAATGCCCTGGCATCTATCACCGCACGCGCAAATATAGCAATGGCCGGACGTTAGAATTCCAGATAGCTAAGAGGTGTCATGTCTCAGACAACAATCCTTTCCCGCGTAGAAGTAGAGACTATGGGTCCCCCGGTTCCCGAGGAGTTGGCGGATACCGGCATTGCTGAAGGGTTTCTTTGCGACCTTGCACTGAAGCACGTGGCCATGTTGCCCGAACCAACCACCTCAGCCGTTGCCGAAAGAATGCATCTTCCGCGCACGCTTACTGAAGATGCGTTACAGAAGCTCTACCGCGAAAAGCTGATTGAAGTGCGTCTCCAGACGTCGATCGGTTCCACCCGTTACGCAATGCTCGATCACGGTTGGGACCGCCTCAACCGGGTGCTTTCGATTTGCGCGTATACCGGCCCGGCGCCGGTGTCTCTCGCAGACTACTCACACATGATGCGGTTGCAGTCGATACCTGCCGAACCTGCGGCAATCGACACTGTCCGCGCGGCCTTCCATGATTTGATCCTCCCCGAGTCGCTGTTGCAGACGCTGGGTTGTGTAATCAATTCCCGCCGTTCTCTATTCCTGACTGGTTTGCCAGGCACCGGAAAGACCGCGGTTGCTGAACGCATCAACAGCGCGTTGTCGGGTGGGATCTGGATACCACATGCCGTGGAGATAGACGGCCACATCATTCGCGTGTTTGATTCACACTGTCATCGAGTGGTACCCGAAGACGTAACGCCGGTTGAACACGATCGCAGGTGGGTCTTTATTGAGCGACCGCTTGTGGTGGTTGGCGGTGAATTGACTCTTGAGAACGCCGATCTAACCTGGAGCGAATCGGCAAAATTCTACGAAGCCCCATTCCAAATGAAATCGAATGGTGGCACGCTCGTTATTGATGATTTTGGCCGCCAGAGAGTGGCGCCCCAGGATTTGCTCAATCGCTGGATTGTTCCGCTGGAGCGTCGCGTAGATTACCTGGCACTCCACACCGGCAAAAAGATCGAGGTGCCTTTTGAGCAACTTGTTGTCTTTTCAACTAACTTGGATGAGAAGGACCTGGCTGATCAAGCATTCCTACGCCGCATGGGTTACCGAGCACGCGTTGAACCGCCGACTCCTGGTGCTTATGCCGAAATCTTCAAACGGGTCGCCTATACACGCGGCATCCGTTGTGAGCAATCGATTCTGGATCATGTATTGACCAAGTACCGGATTGAACGACGACAGATGAAAGGCTGCGAGCCTCGAGATTTGATCGATCGGGTCACAGATATCTGCTTGTTTGAGGGTCAGCCTCTCGAATTAACTCCCCAGGTGCTCGATTTAGCATGGCGTAACTACTTCGGCACATCACACACCTTCGCACCTGTTCCTACGCAGGAAACGATGATTGAGCGCACGCTGGCCGATCCGCTTGAGTTGTAGTCTCGCCCTGGGAACTCGCTAAGAGCCTGCCTGCATCCTGCGCCTCGACAGATCGATGATCAATAATCGGAAACTCCTGCAAGTATGTGCGCTCGCTGCGGCGTTTTGGCTTTCTGCAGAGGTATGCGGAGTATACGGCCAACGGCGGTCGCGTCACTCGCGACATCGAGCTGCCCAAAGCAAGGTTGCTGAGGATGGGCCACCCCTTGCAGAGGGCGAGGTCCGATTGCGGTTGATTGATGGCACCCGCATTCCGGTTGACGATGCCTGGGAAAGTCCCCAAGGAATCTGGTATCGCAAGTCTGGGATCACGCACCTCGTTGCTCGCGATCATGTAAAGGCAATTGAGCGAGGCACGGCAGCCAAACCACCCGACGAGTCTCAAGAGACCACGGTCACCGTTGCGGAACCGCCGCAATCAAATGACTCTGACCGGCCAGCATGGATCTTCTTGCATGGAGGCGCCAAGGTTGAGGCAGATAGCGCCACCGAGTCGGCAGCCGGTGTTTGGTACCGGCGCGGCCCGCTCTCTATTTTTATTGAGCGGTCGCGAATAGACCACATCGAGCGGGAAGATCCTGAGAGTTTGGCCAAAGGCGGTTTGAAGAAGGAACGAGGCTGGAGCACCGGAAGCCGTAGACTAGATGCGCTCATTCGCCAGAGCGGCGCCAAATATAAGGTTGATCCGTACTTAATATTCTGTGTAATGGAGCAGGAGTCGCACTTCAACTCTCGCGCCCTCTCCCCCAGAGGCGCACAAGGACTCATGCAATTGATGCCCGGAACTAGCGCTCGCTTTGGAGTTAGGCGGCCGCACGATCCGGCCCAGAACGTCACCGGCGGTACACGGTACCTGCGGCAACTGCTCGACCGCTTCAATGGCCGGGTAGATTTGGTCTTGGCGAGTTATAATGCTGGTGAGGGCGCGGTCATTAGATTTGGTCATCGCGTCCCTCCCTATCGCGAAACTCGCGCTTACGTAAAGCGCGTAACCTATCGTTATCGCGGTCCAAAACCGCCGGCCCGTAAAGCGACCGGCAATGCCACAAGCGCAGGCGGAACATGATTAAAAGTGCTCTTCTGACTATTACTCTCTTGTCGATGGGAATCGGTTGTAGCAGCGTTGTCACTGCCCAGCAGCGTCGTGAATCCCCACTTACGAACGCATCCATAGTGAAGCTTGTGCGCGCAGGCTTTAAAGACAAGACGGTTATCGCGATCATCAATAGTCGGCCAAGTACCTTCGAGCTCGGACCCGATCGTTTGATCGAGTTGAAGCGGAGTGGTGTAAGCGAGAGTGTCATACGAGCCATGTTAGCCCAGTACGATTCAACCTTCGTGGTTAGCGATGATGGGTGGGACGATGACGCATTCTTTGGTAATGAGCCAAGGCCCAAGTCCTCTGAGAATGGCAATCCCCAATCTGACCAGACCGACATTTTTGGTTCCAGCGGTGGTTCAAACTCGCGATCACGCCAGGGCGGCCTAAATGGATCAAGCCAGGGAGACACGATGACCACCGGAAGCGCAACAGTTCGAATCCTGCGTCCGCCGACTGAGGCCGGCGGTTCAAGCATGAAATTGGAAAAGACCCCAACTCTCGATAATGATGCAATCATCAGATTGGTCGAGGCCGGATTTTCCGAAGGAACCATTCTGAAGAGGATCGAAGACTCGCCCGCAAACTTTGATCTTTCGCAGGGCAAGATTTTGGAACTGAAGAAACGTCGGGTAAGTGATGCAATCATAGCCGCGATGACCGCGGCAATGGACGACTCAGATACAAAGGTAGCGGGCCCGAGTGCAACTAAGGAGAACTAGTGGCATGTTCCGCCCTCAAGCCAGCGTCCTCTTCAGGATTGCTCTCTTACGAAGCATCGCATTGCTCGGGGTTCTATTAATCAACGGTAGTCTCGGGCTTTCAGCATTGGCGCAAAGCGATCTTCCACCTCCGCCGCCACCACTCCCTACGCCCTCTCCGCAAGTTCAGGAGCAGGATGTCGATCCGGACGACGTTATTTCGGTTGATACAACAGAAGTGTTGCTGCCGGTGACAGTTCGTGACAACGCCGGTAAACTGGTCATAAATTTAACGCGCACTGACTTCAACGTTTTTGAAGATGGCGTGAAACAGCCGCTGAGCGATCTCAGTTTACGTCAGGCGCCGGTCGATGTTGTGCTGATGGTTGATGCATCCTCATCCGTTGCCGATAACCTGGACGACTTTCGCCATGCCGCTGAAGGCTTTGCCCAACATCTCGCGCCGGACGACCGTGTTAGTTTGATTCAATTTGACGATCGCATTCTGCTGCTTCAGGACTGGACTAAAAGCCTGGTACAGCTGCGCCGTGCTTTACGCCGCGTTGTCCCCGGCATGTTTACACGTTTTCATGACGCAATGTTGCTAGCGGCACGCGATCAACTCCCGCGTAAGAACGCTCGCTACGCAATCATTGTGTTGACCGATGGCATAGACAGTGGCCGCGGCAGCACCTTTGAGAAGGCAATGCGATCGGCTCTGCAGGCCCAGGTCACGGTATATGTAATTAGCAATACCGAAATTGAACGCATTAAGAAACAGACAGAATTGTCTGGCCTGCTCTACAACTCGTCATCTGTGGTCAAGTTCAATGAGTTGCGAATTACTGATCTCCGGATGGGGCTCGACGCCTTGACCGCCAGCGAAAAGAACCTTGACCAAATAAGTCGCGCTACCGGGGGTCGACTATACCGTCCGACTTCTTTTGGCGACCTCGAACGGACTTATGCTGAAGTGGCTGACGAGTTGCGCCACCAATATGCGCTCTATTACAGCCCGCTGAGCAAGAAACGCGACGGTCAGTTCCGCCGGGTCAAAGTTGAAACTAACGATCCAAGCCAGAGCGTCTCTGCCCGGATAGGCTATTACGCACCGAAGTAAACCGTTCTCTGCCAGTGTCAAAATACCACACACGACCACCTTCCCAGCTGCCTGTATCTTTTCGGCCCGCTTGATACGTCAATGTAGCGAAGGCCCGATTCGTCTCTACTCAGCTAAGCCTTTCGGATAGAGCAATTTAGAGGAATAGGGGTCGGGCGGCACGCCTGTTGCCAGTCAACACCGGATTGGAAGCATCAGTGTGCACGCCCGCTTCCAACACTAATAAAAATAGTATCGCTGAATAGGAGAACCGGATGCGACCGATTAAACACGCGGAGAAAGGTCTGACCCTGCTGGCCGGAGGGGTCCATGAAGCATTGCAAGCAGTCAATAAGTACAAGCCGAATCCATCGTTCACTCCGAAATGGTCTGACAAGCCGTTGCTTAAATCGTGGCAGAAGAGCAAGCCTACGTTGGGGTGGCCACGCACCACTGATTCCTTATGTCCCAATTGTGTAATCGAAGCTCGAGAAGAGATTCTGAGTGGTCAAAAGGATGTTACGGTTTTGATCAATGAGAAGGTGGGAGAGATAAAAGCTCAAATCATCGAGCGCGACGGAGAGATATGGATGATTAAGGATTGTCCGAGACACGGCCACTTCGAGGACATGATGGCGATCGATGCCAAATTCTTGAAGCATATCGAGGCCATGTTTCCCGGACGCGACATCGACGCCCACAACGACGAGAAACTCCATAACCACGGTTCGAGCACTGTGAAGTACGGCCGCGGCGCAGTTCTAACGGTAGATCTTACTAATCGTTGCAACATGATGTGTGACCCGTGCTTCATGGACGCCAATCAAGTGGGATTTGTCCATGAGTTAAGCATGGAGGAAATCAAAGAGGTTCTCGATAACGCAATAACTATCAAGCCGCGCCGGCAGATGTCAGTACAATTCTCCGGTGGCGAACCGACGATATCGCCACACTTTCTCGAATCGGTTCGCTACGCCAGAAAGGTCGGTTACAACAGTGTGCAGGCGGCGACCAACGGGATTGAGTTTGCGAAGAGTAAAGAGTTTTGCCGCGAGGCTGCTGAAGCCGGACTGCGTTACGTCTATCTACAGTTTGATGGTATTGGCAACGACGCCAACAGTCATCGTCAGGTGGGTAACCTGTTTGACGTGAAGATGCGGGCTATCAACAACCTTCATGAGGCAGGCGTCGAGATTGTGCTGGTTACTACCCTGGTAAATGGAATCAACAATGACCAGGTGGGTTCGATCATCCGGTTTGCGCTGGACAATCCCCAAAAGATAGCATTTCTTTCGTTTCAGCCGGTCTCTTTTACGGGCCGCGATGAAGAGATTACAGAACAACGTCGTCTACAACAACGCTATACGCTTTCTCACTTGGCGCATGATGTAAAAACCCAGGTCGGCATAACTGAGCCCACTCGCGACTGGTTCCCGCTTTCCTTGATGGGCGCCTTCGCAGATTTTGCTGATCTGGTTCACGGTCCACAGGCCGAGTGGGGACAAGTTTCCTGCGGCTGCCATCCAAACTGCGGTGTCGGCACGGCGGTCATGATCGACAAAGTCACGCGCGAGATGCGGCCGGTGCCTGAGTTTCTCAATATCCCGAAGTTGGTTAAGGACATGCAGAAGATTACGGACGCAGCCCGCGGCAAATGGGTATCGAACCTGCTGATGGGGCTGGCGCTTCTCAAAAACTATAATCCTTACAAGGCGCCTTCCCAGTTTTCGCTCTACGAGCTATTCAAGAAATTTGACAAGTCTTTTGGCCTCACTGGCAAAGACTACGGAAAGGTTGATGGCCACCGAACTCAGCAAGACATCGAGAAACGACGCTCCGACCGGTGGAACTTCCTTTTCATTGCGGGCATGTGGTTCCAGGATCTTTTCAACTACGACTTTCGCCGAACTGAAATGTGTATTATCCCGTATGGCACGCAGGAAGGGGAGATCTCATTTTGTGCTTACAACACCGGAATTGGTTGGCGGAACATCATCGAGAACATGCACCAGAATGCGACCGTGGCTAAGTGGTACGAAGAACACGGCCGCCACGAGATCTTTGCCCGCGGTAAGGAGGTTCACCTAGGTGATGCGGCGCACGGGTTAGTGCTAAATCCGACTGATCTAAAGCGACCCAACAAGCCGGAGATGGAGGGTCCGAAGACCGCGCACGAAGAAGCTGTAATGATGCGAAAACTCTATCAGGAGATGGTGCTCAAGAAACAGCTCAATACCACGGAGGCCGATAAGCCGGTACAGATTCAGGGCCTCGGACGGAGCCGTGCGGAGTTAGAACATCAGGAGGCGGCGGTGGCGGTATAGAGGGCGAAGGGCGAAGGGGAGAGAGCAAGAGGTAAGAGCAAAGAGGTAAGAGCAAAGAGGCAAGAGCAAAGAGGCAAGAGCAAAGAGGCAAGAGCAAAGGGCGAAGCTGGAGTCTCTCGGCCACCGCACCAAGGGGTCACTGCACAGAGAAGATTTCGTTCGAAGGGTGCTTCAGTAAGACTTCCTTCTCAACAGAGAACCTCGCAAGCATGTTGGTTTGCGGGGTTCTGGCTTTGAAGGCGTGGCCTATCCTCGCGCTTTGCCCCCTGCCCTTCGCTCTTCGCCCCTTGCCCTTGGCCCGCTGCCCTGGCCCTCTGCCCTTTGCCCGCTTGACCATTGATATGCGCCACGTGTTAAATAGTTCGGTTGTAAACGGTAAGAATTTCTGAGAGTTGGAGAAAGAATGGCGATAGTAACAGTAAATCAGGGTGAGTCGATTGAAAGCGCATTACGCCGGTTCAAGCGCAAAGTTATGACCGAAGAGATTATCAAGGACGCAAAGAAGCATGCGTTCTTCATCCCACCTGGCCAGAAGGCTAAACTCAAGTCAGCTCTCGCGCGCAAACGCAATAAGAAAAAGGGGCGAATGCGATCTGCGCCGCGCGATTAAGACCCCCTTTGTCATGTCCTGAGCCAGCTGCCCGGCTCTTATCTCACCAGCCGTTTATAGCCGAAAAGTGTAGGAATACTCCTGAGCGCACAGGGAGGTGCCAGGGTGCGCCAGGCAAAGGAATTAGCGGGTTTTTTGCGGGAGAATCAGCCGAAAGCAGGAAAAATGTCGGTGTTGCGACTGTTTTTGATGTATGACACGAATTCTGCTTACAAATGATGATGGCATCCACTCTCAAGGGCTAATCAAGCTGGAAGAGGCCCTTAAAGAGGTAGGGGATGTCTATGTCGTGGCGCCGGCCTCCGAGATGAGTGGTGCTTCGCATAGTCTGACACTTGCTCGTCCCTTGCGCATTCGGCAACTGGATGAGCGGCATTGGACCGTTGATGGCACGCCAACAGATTGTATAACCCTCGCCCTTAACAAGATTCTTCCCGATGAAGAGCGTCCAGACATTTGTGCCTCTGGTATCAATCATGGCGGCAATCTCGGAGATGATGCAACCTATTCGGGAACAGTCGCCGGAGCTCTGGAGGCTACGATTCTGGGTGTTCCTGGAGTTGCGCTGAGCCTGGTAGCTCGTGAGAATTTCGACTTCACACAATCTGCGCAATTCGGCGTGGTCGCCGTTCGCAAGGTCTTAGCGGAGGGTCTTCCTGAAGGCACGTTGCTCAACATCAACCTTCCTCCCGGCGAAATCAAAGGCGTGCGTGTTACTCGCCAGGGTATCAAGAACGCACGTCCTGTAATCAGTGAACATATCGATCCAAGGAACAAGCCTTATTTTTGGATTGGTGAGGAGTATTTCAGAACTAATTCAGCCGATGGCACTGACTATCATGCGATTGAGATGGGCTATGTCTCAGTCACTCCGCTTAAGAGTGATATGACAGATCATCGTGCACTTACCGCCATCGAGGCTTGGAATTATCTGACCGCCGAACTGGTCCATGAGGACTAACCATTTGACATTTATCAATTTTCATTTGCCTGCTGCGTTCTAACCCATTGATTGTGTCGATGCGCGGTCCGTAAAACAATCGCAAATCTCAAATGTCAGGTGTGAAATGTCAAATGGTTCGGTCTGACTCCCGCTGCCTGCTCCTGCCAGTTGCCTCCGTCTGTTAGAATCATTTCGTGGTAACGAGCGAGAGAAAAAGAGTGCCAGCACAGGATTCCTCTATCCCGCGAGAGCGCATGGTTGCACGACTGCGCGACCACTATCAGATTCGAGATTCGCGAGTCCTGAAGGCGATGGAGAGCATACCTCGACACGCCTTTGTCCCCGAAGCTCTCCAAAGCCGGGCCTATGGTGACCATGCCCTTCCGATCAACTCCAATCAGACGATCTCGCAACCTTACATTGTTGCGAGGATGACTGAGCTCCTTGAAATCGATGAGCATAGTAGAGTGTTGGAGATAGGAGCCGGGTCTGGTTATCAAACTGCCGTGCTGGCGGCAATTGCAGCTCAGGTATATGCGATCGAGCGTATCGGAGACCTGGCCCGGCAGGCGCAAGCAAAAATTCGGGAGCTAGGAATTTACAATGCAACTGTGAAGTGTTTCGATGGTACTGTCGGTTGGGCGGCTAACGCACCATATGATGCGATTTTGGTGGCTGCCGGCGGTCCCACGATTCCGGAACCGTTGCTTGGCCAACTGAAGATTGGAGGCCGGCTGGTAGTGCCGGTTGGTAACACCCGCGACTTGCAACGTCTGATTCGCGTGATAAAGACAGAGAACAGCTACCGCAAGGAGGATCACGGAGGTTGCGCATTTGTGCCTCTAATTGGCCAGCACGGATGGGCCCAGGAATAGATTGCGGATTTCGGATTGTGGATTGCGAATTGCGGATTGCCGATTGCGGATCAGTAAATTGATCAAGTCTTGAGAGCCAAAGCTCAAAGACCAAAGACCTAAGACCAAATGATCGCAAAAATTATTGAAATCCTGTCCAGCTTCATAGTAGCGACAATCTCCGCCTTGGGCTATTCCGGCATAGTACTGCTAATGGCCATCGAATCTGCCTGTATCCCGTTGCCATCAGAGATCATCATGCCATTCGCAGGCTACCTGGTTTCTTCAGGACAGATGAATCTTTGGGCTGTGGGCGTGGCAGGCGCATTTGGCTGTGTGCTTGGCTCATTGGTCGCTTACTGGGCAGGTATGTACGGAGGGCGCCCCTTGATTGAGAAGTATGGCCGCTATGTACTGATCTCGCGACATGATCTTGATCTGGCAGATCGTTGGTTTACTCGTTATGGTGAGGTCATTGTTTTTACCAGCCGATTACTTCCCGTGATTCGCACATTCATCGCCTTCCCCGCGGGAATAGCGCGGATGAATCTGAATCGTTTTGTTATTTACACCTTTGCGGGATCGCTGCCCTGGTGTCTTGGCTTGGCATACATAGGGCAGAAGCTCGGCGAGCAGTGGAACAAGGACGAAACGTTAAAGACGTGGTTTCACCGCTTCGATTTTCTTATAGGGATTGCTGGTGTTTTCGCGGTAGCCTGGTGGGTGTGGCGTCACATCGGCCACCTGCGGCGCGACAAACTTGAACAAGCGAAAGTGCAAACGAGTACATCGACAGATTACGCAGATTGAGAATCGTGGCTTCACAGGGTGCCGATAGGATCTACGAACGTTACACCAGAGATCGGATTTACAGGTTGCGGCAATTCAGGTCCAGCAAGGTATACTGAGGAGCAGGAACCTGCCCTCAGTTAGTGCTTGTTGGTGTAATTTCGTGGATCGTGCTTGGTTTGGGCCCGAGCCGTGCAGTTTCGCGGGCCGGTAAGTGGTCTCTGCAGAACTGAGTGTAGGTTGATCTCTGTTGAGTGGATTGACACTCGTCAGTTGCTTCCCTAGAATTCATCACTTGTTGTCGGGGCGTGGCTCAGCCTGGTAGAGCGCACGGTTCGGGACCGTGAGGTCGGAGGTTCGAATCCTCTCGCCCCGACCAATTAAATCAACCACTTACGGCCGCCTTTAAAGGCGGCCGTTCTTGTTTTGTGGGATAGGTCGCGGTGCGTCAGCCGCGTCGTTTTAGGCTATCTTGATCACAGATGGACAGAGCACAAAAAGTATTTGACGCTGCCGTCAAAGCTGAGGAAGCAGGGCACCCAGCCAAGGCACTTCGTCTTTATGAAAAGGCATCGGCGATCGACCCGGATGCTTCACATGCTAAGCTCAGATGCGCCTCGCTGCTATACGACGAGGGCAGGTGGAAAGACGCCATACATGTCGCTCGCCAACTTGCCAAAAGGCGGCCGCGAATTTATTTGGCGCACTGTCTTATCGGGCGGAGCTACGTTGAACTTGGCCGCTGGTTGATGGCTGAGCGGGCCTTCAAACGGTCCCTGGCAATTAAGCAAGACCCCACTACCTGGGTGTTCCTCAGCGACGTCCTAGGCTCTCTAGGAAGGAATGTGGAATCGGAGAAATGCCTCCGTAAAGCTCTCAAAATCGACTCCGAGTATGAGGAAGCCCACTACAATCTCGGCTGCATCTACAAGCTAAAAGGCAAATTGATTCTTGCTGAAAAGCACCTTAGAAAGGCCATAACGATCGATCGAAAATACTCGCGAGCCTACGCTGAACTTGGGTACGTTTTATTAAAGACGGGCAGAGCGAAGGAAGCGGTAAAGGTGTTAGGGACATCACTGCGTTACGGTCCAGATTACGGATGGTCAAGACTATACCTTGCGATTGCATTTTGGACTCTAAGAAAGCTGAAGAAGGCTGACGAGCAGTATCGCAGAGTCATCGAACTGTGGCCCGACAACGCTCTGTCGTACTGGTGCTACGGAGACTTCCTGGCGCATGAAGGCAAAGACAATTCAACCGCCGAGTGGTACCTAAGAAAGGCTATCGAAATAGAGCCAAATGATGAGATGACCAATTACCATCTGGGAAAGCATCTCGCATACTGGGGGAGAGAGCAGGAGGCAAAAAGACTTCTCCGCAACGCAGCTCGCCAGGGTAATCCCCGAGCGAAAGAGCAGCTTCGACACATCGAGCAGGGTCGCAATAGGGGTTGAATGCTACCAACTTCCACCGCGACTCGACTAGTGGGCCCGAACGTTAGAGAGGACATCTGGATTATTTGATTGGCGCGACTGACGTCGGTAATATTATCTCCATGAGTAAAACCGAGATCCTGGAAGAGCTGCCCAAGCTTACAAAAACAGAGCGCCACGAGATTCGGTTGAAACTGGCGGAGCTTGATGGGGCCGATTGGATTGATGACGACGACCCGTTGACGGCTGACGAAAAAGCGCTACTCGATGCTCGCCTTGCCGCCTACGAGAAAGATCCTGACGCAGGCAGTTCCTGGGAAGAAGTGGAAAGCCGAATCCGAGCCCGTCTTACACGCCAACCGAACTCATGAGCCGGCGCTTGATTCTCAGACCGGAAGCCGAGGCTGATATCACGGAGGCCGCGGTTTGGTATGAAAGCCGCGAGCCGGGCCTCGGACTAGAGCTTATCTCGGAAATTCAAGCAGCAATTGAGCGAGCGCTCAAGGATCCTGAAGCCTTTCCACGTCTTCGCGACAGTCCAGCGGTTCGTCGTGTTCTAGCTCGGCGGTTTCCCTATCGTGTTTTCTTTATTGTGCGACCTGATGCATTGGTCGTGTTCGCTGTGCTTCACGCCGCGAGGCATGATCTAATTTGGAAGCACCGCCTAACACAGAAATAGTTCAAACGGTTGTACACGCGACGCGAATTCTGCTCGACTCTGAAAACGACCGAGACTAGCCGCCGCACATTCTCGAATCAGACGGGGCTGCCTGATGACTGGTCGTTTTATCAAATAAATTCGCAGCCCTTTAAGGGCCTATTTGCTTTGTTCCGTTCTCCATTTTAGTATTTGCGTCCTTGTACTGTCCGGCTCTTCTCCCACGCGCCTTCTGTCCCATGATCGAATGAGCCGGTTTTTCAGTTCACAGGTGTTTAAATATGAGTGTACCTCGCCAACCAATCCACCACCTCAATCCAACGCCAATCACGGGGTCGATGCTGTACGACCTTGTTAAGTGTCCTCATCGCGTAACAATGGATCTGTTTGCCGACCCCGCCCAACGCGACGCGGTCAGCCCATTTGTTCAGCTCCTCTGGGAGCGCGGCGCATCTCATGAGAAGGAGATAGTTGCCAAAATTGGGGATCCGTTCGTCGACCTTTCCAAGTATGACGCGTTAGAAAAAGAACAGCTCACTCTATCGGCAATGGATCGTGGGGAGCCGCTCATTTATCGCGGTCGCATTAGCAGTGACGATTTGGTGGGTGAGCCCGATCTTTTGCAGAGGAAAGGCGACGGCTATGTCGCTGGTGATATCAAGTCAGGCGCAGGCGAAGAAGGCGCGACAGACGACGATGATGCCAGGCCCAAACGACACTACGCGGTGCAACTCGCGTTGTACACGGACATCCTAGAGCGCCTGGGTTACTCGGCTGGCCGAACCCCATTCGTCTGGGATATCCATGGCGAAGTTGTTCCTTATGACCTGATGGAGATGAGAGGGGCGAGGAATCCTCGTCGGCTTTGGGATGACTACGAGGAATACTTGAGCCAGGCACGTAAGATTGTTAGCCAGTCAATCCAAACTCTACCCGCATACAGCGCTGGAACCTGTAAGAACTGTGTTTGGTATTCGACCTGCTTGAAGAACCTAGAGCAGACCAATGATCTTACACTGATCCCAGAGTTGGGTCGCTCAAAGCGTGACAGCCTGATTGAGCAAATAAGCTCTATCAAACAACTTTCCGAGATCAGGATTGATGATTATGTGGAACATGGAAAGTCGGTCTTTGCGAATATCGGCGCGCAAGCGCTCGAAAAGTTTCACGAGCGCGCGAAGCTACTCAGCACTGAAGACGGCAAACCATATCTTCGACGTCCAGTAACCTTGCCAGCCTCAGATAGGGAACTATTTTTTGATATCGAAGTAGATCCGATGCGCGATTTTTGCTACTTACATGGGTTTATCGAACGTCTTGGTGGTAATAACGCATCCGAACGCTTCGTTTCTTTTTACGCCGATATTGTCTCGCCCGAGGACGAGAAACGTGCATTCGCGGACGCTGTTCATTACATGAGCAGTTCTCAGCCGTGTGTGATTTACTACTATTCAAAATACGAGCGAACCATCTACAAAAGACTTCTCCAAAAGTATCCGGACGTTTGCACCGAGGCGGAACTAGAAGCACTCTTCGATCCAACCCATTCAATTGACCTCTATTTCGACGTAGTGCTGAAGAGCACCGAATGGCCAACTCGAGACTTTTCAATCAAGACACTCGCTCAATACCTCGGCTTTAAATGGAAGGATACTCATCCTTCCGGGGTCGCCTCGATCGAGTGGTTCGATCGATGGGTTAAGACTAAAAACCCGGAGATTCGTAATCGCATACTCGACTACAACGAAGACGACTGCCGTGCCACCCGTGTACTTCTGGATGCGATCAAAGAACTACCTACCGCACCCACTGAACAAACTTGGGTGGGGTCTTCACACTTTCAAACGAAAATACTCCGCCGGAAAAGATCGGCCGAGGAGTTTCGCGTCTATCGGGCGGGCCTCGAATGGAGCTTGACCGATCCCATAGTCATTGAAAACCGTGAAGACATTAAGTCGGAGTCACGCTGGCGCGACCGCATGACCCCCTACCACCACCAGGTTACGAATCTCATAAGCTTCTGTCGGCGCTTGCCAGTTACGCTGCTGGCCGACGATGTCGGTCTGGGCAAAACTATCAGCGCTGGCCTGATTATCAGCGAGCTAATCTCACGTTCCCGACTTAATAAGACCCTCATTGTTTGTCCCAAGCTACTAGGACCACAGTGGCAGGAGGAACTGAAGGAGAAATTTAACATCGACTCCGAAATTGCGATCGGTCGAGAACTACTTGAGGCCGAGCAAGACGGTGGCGCTGTCATTACTACCTATCACTCAGCACGTTCATATCTGGATTCAATTCCTCATGATCGTTTTCAGATGCTCGTGCTCGATGAAGCGCACAAGCTGCGAAACTTGTATGGAGTTGACGAGCCGCCGCAGGTAGCCCTTCGCTTTCGTAAAGCGCTTGAGGAACGGCGGTTTCGCTTCGTGCTTATGTTGACCGCGACCCCGATACATAACCGGCTGTCGGACTTGTATTCACTGGTTGAGCTACTCACCGTCGCTCGAGGACACAAGAACCCGTTTGGAAGTGAAGGAATGTTTGCACGTAAATTTATTGCCGATAGTCGGGATCAAGCGCGGCAGCTAAAGGAGGAATCACGCGAGGAGTTTCGATCCATCGTCTACGGTTATATGTCGAGGGTTCGACGTAATGACGCGAAACTTTACTTTCCAGAACGGGTCGTGCAAATGCATCAAGTCAACCCTACGACTGCGGAACTCGAACTCATAGAAGCTATCGCTGAGCCCATTCAACAGATGAATCCACTCACTCAGATCTCAGTATTACAAGCTCTTGTTAGCAGCCCCGAGGCGCTGATGGCGCAACTCAACAACATGGCGAGAAAGGGCACAGCACCGCCAGAGCTAGCGGCAACCGTACGTCTAATAGTTAGCCGCATGACAACCAGCGCTAAGCTGCTGGGACTTGGCGCTCTCATTAACAAGCTGAAACTTGAGAACCCGGACCGCTGGCGACTAGTTGTCTTCACGACAAGATTAGAAACTCAAACCGCGATTCAAGCCTTCTTAGAGAAGCACGGACTTCGGGTCGGGATAATAAACGGAACGTCAGGGCCACGAAATCAGAAAACGCTTGAAGCCTTTCGAAAGAGCCCTCCAGAGTTTCACGTTATTGTATCTACCGAAGCAGGTTCTGAGGGTGTCAATCTCCAAGTGGCCAATGTGCTCGTCAACTACGACTTGCCTTGGAACCCGATGATTGTCGAACAGCGAATTGGACGAGTGCAACGCCTCGCTTCTGATTACGCGAGCGTAGCGATTTTCAACATCACGTTGCGCGGCACTTTTGAGGAGTACATCGTCGGACGCCTGATGGAGAAGCTTCAAATGGCTGCCCATGCTATCGGTGACATCGACGCGCTTCTCGACGCAGCCGGAGTGGGAGGAGAAGACGTCAGCTTTGACGAGCAAATTCGCAGACTAGTCGTTGCCGCGTTAGCTGGCAAAGACGTACGAGCCGCAACTCTTCAAGCCGAACAAAGTATCGCCAATGCAAAGAGCGAATTGGAGCGTGAAGAAGCAGCTATCAACGCTATGTTGGGTGGGATGGACGGACACGAATATGTAGGTCCCCGCGTTCCAACGCTGCCCGAAACCGTTCGATCGATGGAACCAATGGAGTTCACGCTTGAGGCCTTTAAGATGTTAGGTGCGCGAGTTACACAGCAAGAACCGGATCTGTTTTTGATCGAAGAGAACGGAGGACGCGAATAGATCCGTTTCGGCGAATCCGGTCCCGTACGCCACGGTCGCACGTGCACGGACGACGGCTGTGCCTCCCTACGTCTGCCGATTCTACTTGGAGCGCCGGGCGCAAGAGATAGAAGCAGCAGGCGACGATGAGCGTAAAAGCAAGAAGCTGGAAGACGAATTCACGCCGCGGCTTGAAACGACACTGGTTGCGATTGAAGGTAGGTTGAACCGCCAAGTACGAATGAAGCAGTCATATACGCTCGATAGTGAACCGTATGAAAGCATCATTAATGTGGAGCCACTAACAGAATCGATATTAGATTCTCCAGAAATGGGTCGGTGCGTTCGATCGGGCAAGGCCGTTCCGACGACCTGCCTCGATCATTGTCAAATCTCAGGATCTCTCGTGCAAAAACATCTCCTCACGCATTCTGATTTGAGTGCTCGAGCTGCTCTTCCTGAGTTCACGGTAGTTTGTAATTTAAGTGGCAAACGCCTGCTCCAAGACGAAGCCGAAGTATCCTCGGTCACTGGCCGTCCGGTGCAAACCTCACTTCTGAAGCGGTCGGCGTTAAGTGGAAAGAAAGCCGAGCCCGATGAGTTCGCCAAATGCGAAATTACTGGGGCCGAAGTTTTGAAGTCCGAGTTAGCCACAAGCGATCTATCAGGCAAGCGATATCGCATTGACGAGCAGCGAGCCTCTTCTGTTTCCGCCCTAATTGGTCACAGGTCCGAGTTCGTCGTTTGCCAGAAGACCGGCAATTTCTTGGCCATGAGGGAAGCTGAGCGATGCGAAGTAACCGGAAACTACGTCCGAGCAGGAATCCTCCAAGAGTGTGAAGTTACCCATAAGCGAGTGGTGCCTGCGCAACTCTCGAAGTGTTCTGCTACAGGCCAACGTGTGCTTGCTAGTTTGCTGGTTCCTAGCAGCTTATCCGGAGCCCAAATTCTAGAAACTGTTGCTGTTCGGTCAGCCACTGGAAAATACTGTGCGCCCATAGAAGCCAAAACCTGTGTGTGTAGATACCACCCGACCGTTCCCGGGTCGTGATCAGGTAGAAAGGATCTGAACCATCCACCCACTGCCGAGACTGTGTCAAAACTCGAGACCGCGGCTCTGCCGTGGGTGGGATTTGTGCGGCGAAATAGTTCTGGTAGGGAGTGTGGGCACTCACCACATCGTGCGTGAGCGCTGCGGCGCGCGCCGACCCACATGCGTGATCGGGTAGAGAGTGGAAAGAAGATCTCACCTCGATGGTCGAGGATCTTCTGGAATTCCACTGCCACTTCCCTTTGCTCCCGCAGGTTTATTTGGCCCACGCATGTTGCGCCGGGAATTGAATGAATCCCGTCTATCTTTTGTTGATGAACGCGAAGGAGCGGTGTTGCTCGATAAAAACCTTCATTCTCGAATCGAGCGCGACGGCCCGTACGAAATCCTGCTCGGCCTCGGCCTTCTTGCCTTGCAACAGAAGAGCCATTCCCCTGTTGACATACGCCCGCGCATGGTTTGGGTCGAACTCGATGGCGCGGCTCAAGTCGGCGATGGCACCGCTCAGATCACCTTGAGCTTGCCGGGCAATCGCGCGATTGTTATAAGCCATCGCGTAACCAGGATTGCCTTGGATTGCTAAGTTGAAGTCGGCAATTGCTTTGTCCAACTCGGCTCTGGCCAACCAGATGTTGCCCCGATTGTAAAGAGCCTTAACTTCGCGCGGGTTGAGTTCGAGCGCCTGATTGTAGTCGGCCACCGCCCCCTCCAAATCTCTTTGCCGCTGTCGAACATTGCCGCGATTAGTGTAGGCGCCAACATCCCGCGGGTTAAGTTCGAGAGCTCGATCATAGTCTGATAGCGCTCCCTCCAGATCTCCTTTATCCTGCCGGGCATTACCGCGATTGATGTAGGCCGCCGCCAAGTCAGGCGCGGAGGCAATTGCTCGGGTGTAATCGGCGATGGCTTTATCCAGTTCACCCCGGTCGTACCAAGCATTGCCTCGATCAAGATAAGAAGTGGCCGAAGCGGCGGTTGAAGTCTGTGCTGGAGCAACGGTCACAATCATCACAACACTGAAAAGGGCACATGAACCTCGAAAGATTGAGCTCAACATCGTTTTTTCTCCTTCGTTCTCAAGTAAACCAGAATTAGGAAGAAGCGCGCGGCGGGCAAAATTGTCTTAGCCGCGCGCCCTACCTTAGAATGGGCCTGCTGCTTTCACTGTCAGGACACGGCTCATTCGGCTGCGAAGGTTACTCCCAGCGTCTGCGTGAAGTCTTTTGCGGACTTCAGGGAATTTTCAGTTGATTCTCAGGGGTGTTCTCTGATGAGCGTTGAGGGTCCGGTATGAGCGAACAACCAAAGCAAATCTACGAGTTCGGGCTCTTCCGCCTCAACGCCGGCGAACGTCTGTTGCTGCGCCAGGGGCAAACAATCCCGCTTCAGCCCAAAACTTTTGACCTACTGCTCGTTCTAGTTCAAAACCCCGGTCATCTGCTGGAAAAAGAAGAGCTGCTGAAGGCCGTCTGGCCTGACACAATCGTCGAAGAAGTCAATCTTGCCAACAACATTTCACTGCTGCGGAAGGCTTTGGGCGAAGATAGCAGCGAGCAACGATTTGTCGAGACTGTGCCCAGGCGCGGCTATCGCTTTGTCGCCAATGTGTTGAAAGTGGGCGAGAGAGAAGAGCTGACCTACACCGCCCAGTCGGCAACCCACAGCATCCATGAACACAGGTCGCAACAATCACCCGGCACGGAAGGTCTGCATAGCTGGATTAATCATCACAAGAAAGGTGCGCTCCTCACGCTTGTTGGGCTGTTGAGCTTAATTGTTGCCTCCGTCTTTGGGTTTTACAAAACAAGAGGTCGCAAAGACTCCGGATCGACTCCCCAGGTTCCCCAGGTTCAGGCGGGTAAGCTCACCCGGCTGACCTCGGATTCCGGGTTGACGACAGACCCAGCGCTCTCAGCCGACGGGAAACTTCTAGCTTATGCTTCGGACCGCGCCGGGAATGGCGATCTCGACATCTGGGTCCAGCAGATGAATGACGGTCAGACCATTCGCCTGACCCAACACGAGGCTGATGAGCGCGAGCCCACGTTTTCTTCAGATGGAAAAATGATCGCGTTTCGCTCCGAGCGGGATGGAGGGGGCATCTACGTGATGCCGGCAGCCGGGGGAGAGGCAAGGCTGATCGCCAGGGCCGGTCGCCGTCCGCGATTCTCTCCTAAGGGGGATCAAATCGTCTACTGGGCCGGTGGGACTAGTGGAGAGGTTCCTACAATAGCTAGTTCAACTAACCCCTTAGGAACCGGCAATATCTACGTGGTGGCCGCGGCCGGAGGGCCACCGAGACAACTGCAACGAGACTTTGTGGCCGCCCGTCACCCGGTTTGGTCGCCAGACGGAAAGCACATCTTGTTCGCGGGAATTGATATTTCTGCGGCGCCGTTTGAAGAGAGATTCGATTGGTGGGTAGCGCCATTAGACGGAGGGGCGGCGGTCAAGACTGGGGCCTTTGGTACTTTTCGCCGCCAAGGCCTTTCCGCCTACTTCATCCCCAGCGGATGGGTGAATGAAGGAAATGACCTCCTTTTTTCCGCGAAGTTGGGCGACAGCGTGAACTTGTGGAGGGTCGCGATCTCGCCCCAGAACTGGCAGATCACAGCCGCTCCGCAACGCCTGACTTTCGGAACTGGGCTCGAAGCCCAGCCTTCCTCCGGTGCCGAGGGCCGCCTGGTCTTTACCAGCCTGGTTGAGAATACGGACATCTGGAGCCTGCCGATGGATGCGAACCAAGGGAAGGTCACGGGCGCGATGCAACGGCTGACTGAGGATTCGGCCCCTGATATCCACCCCTATCTTTCTGCAAATGGGAAGAGACTGGTCTTTCGCTCCACCAGGTCAGGGACCGCAGAGGTCTGGCTAAAGGATCTGGAGAGCGGCAAGGAGACCAACGTGGCCCCCAGTGCGGCGGATAAGTTTTGGCCAATCATTACTGCCGACGGATTGAAGGTCGTTTATAGAGTGGGATGGAACCAGGGACTAGTTTACGTCGTCGCTGCTGATGGCGGGTTGCCAGTGAAGGTCTGCGATGACTGCACCAGACTCGACGACTGGTCGCCCGATCAAAAATATCTCCTTTACCATTGGGGGCCGCCATGGCGCGTGTCGTTGCTCAACATGGCCTCTGGCGAGAGGATCAATCTCTTTCACCACGCTGAGTACAATCTGTTTCAGCCTCATTTCTCGCCTGACGGACACTGGATCACTTTCCTTGCGCTTCTGACTGCGGAACGCAGGCGGTTATTCATAGTGCCTTTCCGGAATGAGATAGCGCCAAAGGAGAGTGAGTGGGTGGCCGTGACTGACGGCGAGTTCTCTGACGACAAGCCGCGTTTCTCACCTGACGGCAACCTGCTTTACTTCACCTCTAATCGGGATGGCTTCCTCTGCCTCTGGGCGCAGCGGCTGGATCGGGTTACGAAACGGCCCAGAGGGTCACCGTTCACGATCAAGCATTTTCATCGCACGCGTCTCTCGATGCTGAACGTGGACTCGGGTTCGCTGGACATTTCCATCGCCCGCGATCGGGTGGTCTTCCTTCTGAGCGATCTCACCGGCAACATCTGGTTGTTAAGCGGGATCAATCGTGTCTGAAATTGACTGGATCAATGCTAGCGGCGCGCGAGGCGGGCAGAGAGTGGCGGATGGCAATGATCAAGACACAACCCTGAAAGGGTTGCGTCGCCGCCGGTTAATCGCAGTCCCGTCGCAACTCCTTCAGAGTTGCGACTAAACTGAATGTGCGCCTTTTATTCCCAGGGTTTCAAAGCAAACCCTGGGCTGGAATTCGCTAACGCTTTCAGCGTTTTCAACGCCCCTTGCTTTTTACAGTCTCTGCACAGTTGGTGGATAGTTCAGATCCTGTCTACTTTTTCAAAGCGAAGACTATTGCAAACACTCTCAGTCTTTGATTCGAGCGAGAAAGGACCTGAATAACTCCAACAACTGCCGTTGGTGCCGTTGCATTTCAGGTAGGCGAAGTCAGGACTATTGCTTTTCATTTCGCTCGCCAGAATAGCGGGAGAAACGAGCGCCTAGCTTCCATACGCCGACGATGTCTCTGGTCGCCGTAATATTTACGGTCGGGTCGCCGTTGATCAGCACCAGGTCAGCGCGTGTTCCCGCAGCAATGCGCCGCGGTCATGGAAGCCGAAAGCTCGTGCTGATTCCAAAGTTGCCGCCGCCAGAGCCTCAAGCTGCGTGGAGCCTGAAAGCACCAGCAACTCCAACTCGTGGTGGAGGCTTAGACCGTGAGCAATGCCCGGTGCCGGGGCATCGGTCCCTGCGAGGATGGAAACGCCGGCGCGTCGAAGAGCAGAGACCGCTGCTACAGCATTCGCAAGTTTCAGATTCGCACCAAAGCCCGGCGGAAACTTCATCTCGAGAATGCGTCTCATTGACGGCGTAATAAATGGACTCACTTTAGGCTGGTCCTGCCAGCAAGGCTTGGAGGAAGTTTGATTCAACGCTTCGACGACGCTCAATGTAGGAATGACGAAGACGAGGTGCTCAGCGGCAAATTTGGCGAAGCCGGGCTCGGGCAACGAATCCCCGAAGATGTGCGCCAGGCCATCAACGCCGGCTGCTATTGCGTCGCGAGCGTCGCGCTGCGTCGTGACATGGGCGACGACAAGTCTGTTGCGCCTGTGAGCCGCGGCGACCACGTCTTCAAGTTGCTGCTTTATCAAAGTAGGAAACGCATACTCGTAGATGATTTTGATGTAGTCCCCGCCCTCCGTAACGTCTCAGGGAAAACCGAATTACAAACTCCTTACGAGGGTTACTGACGAAAATGGCGTCGCTGTACCCGACGCGCGACTCGTTCTCGCGCAGAGTGCAACCCAGACGGTTGCGAGGGCCGACACCGATTCGTGCGACGCTAATGGCTTCTCGGTCTGATGTACTTTGAGACCAACGCAATGATCAGAAGCAAAAATAAGACCCATTCAAGATGAGCGCGGATTCGGCTGTTCGCATATGAAAGGGTTCCACAGAGTGGTACTCCCGTTCGAGATCCTCTGTTTATTGGCATTAAGCGCTAGGTAAAACTGGTGCCTTGTTTATCTGGTCTTTATAACGCCAAGGTCGGGAGTTCGAGCCCACGCTACCAACCTCCTATTTATTTTCAAATACTTACAACTAGCTCGCGATTCGGAGCGGAGCCTCCAAATCGGTTTTTGTTGTAATTTTCCTGTAATCCTGCTTGCGGTGATCAGACAATTGACTCACTGCCCGCAGTCTAGACCCCGCAGATGAGTGCGTGTAGTCGTCGCTCATTTGAACAGTACCTTGCCCAAGAAGATCACATCTGGTGATCGCGTCCACACCAGCTTCTCTCAATTGGAAGCGAAAGTGTCTCTCAGGTCATGAAAGGTTAAGTTTTCGATACCGGCCAATCAAGTTAATGAGTTGCGGCTCGCCAGAATGGGCAGCCGTTTTTTTGTGTCCAAATTGTGGCCAGAAAATTCAACACAGAGGCCGCATAGTGCGAGTAGGCGAAGTAAGCGACTGCGGAATACTTAATAACGCGCGGAAAACAAACATAGCGGCGTGGGAATAAATGACCAAAACCAGTCGCATTTCTGCATTAGCCAAGTTAGTCTGACAATACCATTTCTGCCAATATCCGTCAGCGGAAGTTTTCCACCAGCATCAGATCACAAACGAACGGATCGATCAGCGCGGACAGGACGTACCGGCCGTCGGGTGAAACGCTGATGAGGCCAACCTGCGACTTAAGGTTGATGTCGGCAACCTTTTCAGTAGTGCCCTTGGCAAAGCTGAAAAACTTCAAGGAGTTTCCGGTGGAACTCCGGTTCAAGCGAGTGCCAGTTTCGATGAAGTAGATGCCTTCCGCCGCAACCGCAAACTCGCGGACGGGACCGAGTACCCGCGTTTCCTCTCCGCCCCCTATGGCGACCTTCCAGACATCACTGGAATCTGGCACTTGGTAGTAAACCACCTTACCATTAGGAGACTCCATAGGTATCCATCCTCCCTTGCGTGTCACTTGCACCGCTTCGCCTCCTTCAGCCGGCATGCGCCAGACTTCCAATCTCCCGGTGCGTCTCGACGCGAAATAGATCCACTTCCCGTCATGCGACACGCTGGGTGTGATGTCGTCGGCCGATTCATTCGTGAGGCGGTGTGGCACTAAAGTGGTGATGTCAGTCGCATAAACCTCACTCTGACCTTCCCTGTCGGAATCGAAGACGATGCGCCTTCCATCCGGGAACCAGCTAGGTGATCCCGAGCTGGACTCCAATGAGGTCAATTGCATGGGATTTGAACCATCGCCGTTGCAGAACCAGATCTCGGAATGGCCAGAGCGGTTCGAACTGAACACAATTTTCGAACCGTCCGGAGAGTATTCTGGCGCAGTATCCTCACGGGTCGAGGCAATCAGCTTCACGTGAGGACTGAACCTTCCGCGGCCAGACATTTCAGCTCGCCAGATGTCCGGGTCGGAGGTCCGATGCGCGTACACGAGGCGATTTCCTTGGCGGGAAATGGTCGGTTGCAAGTCCTCCGGGCCAACCGAAGCTAAAGGTTGTGGTTTCTCAGAACCAGATAAAGGGACTCTCCACAGTCTCCCTTCTCCCCAACGCTGGCCCGCAAAACAAACGATTTCCTGCCCGTCCGCAGTCCAGGCGGGCCCGACAACCGACGGTTGGGAAAGATCGAGGCGCCGTTCCGCGCCAGCTGATTTGTAATCTTCCGAGAGGGGAAGCACGTAGAGTTGAGGGGCCCCCTGGGAGATAATGCGAACAAACGCCAAGGCCCGGCCATCTGGCGAGACGGCAGGATTTCCGTCAGCCAACGCCGTTGCTGGCGGAGTTGTCAGCCGTCGCTTTTCTCCAGTGGCGACGGACAATACAAAGAGACTGAGAGGTTCTCCCAGCGACGCACGGTCGGTCGTCACCAGGTACCTGCTGTCAGCAGACCAAGACAAGTACGGCGGAACAAAGGGGAAAATGAAGGTCGAGTTGTCGGCAACCGTCTCTGCTATTTTCCGTTCCGGTCCCCCTAGGGAGGGGATCAGAAGCACCTCCAGTTTGTCACCTCGACCACGAATGAAGGCAATCGAACGACCGTCAGGCGACCAGGCGGGAAACCCATCAACAGCAGGACTTGAAGTGAGCCGCCGCGGCGGGCCGCCGCCTATCTGCTTGACATAGATGTCGAAGTTGTCAGTTTGTGGTCCTCCAGACGCGAACGCCACCTGATTGCCGTCAGGCGAAAGCGAGGGCATACCCTCGAAGCCCGAGTCAGTTGTCAGGGGAATAGCAGTCAAAGAAGGTGGGGGTGAGTCGGAGGCCCTATGCTGCAGGTACCAAGCAACTAAAGCCAGGAGCATAAGGCCACCCAGTACTCCAACCGTCCAGAAAAGCGGTTTACGATTAGGAAACTCTACACTCAATGCCGTGCGCGCCGTCTGAACCTCCTTGGATTGCTGACCGACTTTATAAGCCGCCTCAACAGTTACCCCCCGGTTGCCATTCTCGTCACTGCTCAGCTCTGACTGCGCGGAGTGCTGCCTAGCTTCAAACTCCAACTCCTGCTTGAGACTCTTGAGATCGAGGAGCAGGTCCTTGACCACCTGGTAGCGTTCCTCCGGATCTTTGCGCAATGACTTGGAGATGATTCGCTGCAGCTCAGCAGGTACAGGTGGCGAGAGCCGGGCCAGCGGTTTCGGCTCTCGTTCAAGGATCGAGACAATCAGGTCGCTGTTCGTTGCTCCGGCGAAGGGCACTCGGCCTGTCACCATCTCATACAGCACCACTCCCAGGCTCCAGATGTCTGTACGGGCGTCAATATCCAGTCCTCTTGTCTGTTCCGGCGACATGTAAGCCACGGTGCCCATGACGACGCCCGGATCGGTCTTTACCAGTCCTCTGATCGGCGGTTCCGCTTCAATACTCTGTCGCTCGATAAGATTCTCGGCCAACTTGGCCAATCCAAAGTCCAGCACTTTGATGTAGCCATCGCGCCGCAGCATGATATTCTCGGGCTTGATGTCCCGATGCACCACGCCAGCGGCATGTGCCGCTTCAAGCGCAGATGCGACTTGCACCCCCGCATCGAGCACTTCGCGCAACTTCAGCGGCTTGATTAGCAGGCGCTGGCGCAGCGTCACACCCTCGATGTGCTCCATCACAATGTAGTGACGACCACCTTCCATTTCACCTACTTCATGGATCATGCAGACGTTTGGGTGATTGAGTGACGAGGCAGCACGTGCCTCTTGCTCGAAGCGCCGCAAGCGATCGCTGTCACCGCTCAAATAGGTCGGCAGCAGCTTGAGGGCGACCTGGCGGCCTAAGCGGGTGTCCTGCGCCAGGTAGACTTCCCCCATTCCATCCGTGCCAAGCGCAGTGAGTATTTTGTAACGCCCAATAGACTGCCCGAGTAGCGTCTTGACGGAATCACTAACAAACAAGGGCGCGGCCATCGCCATAGCAGGTGAATCCAGTAAGCTTCCAGCTTGCGCCGACGCAGCAAGCAAACTCTCGACCTCTCGACGCAGGTCGTTCATCGTTCGCACACACCTCATCGAGGTACGCGGCCCGTCGCTCCGGGTGGCGCTCCAGTGCTATTTCCAGAATCCGGCTGGCTTCCTGCCAGCGTTCAGGATTCATCTTCCTGCTCCTTGCCCATCTCCCGATAAAGCCATGCTTTGGCCACGTTCCAATCTCGTGTCACGGTGTTTGGCGAGATTTTCAGCACCTCAGCGATCTCTTCGTTGCTTAAGCCGCCAAAGAAGCGCAGTTCTACTACCTGACTCCGGCGCACGTCAATAATTGCCAGACTCTTCAGTGCATCGTCGAGCGCAATCAACTCTCCCGCTCGTGCCGGAGACAGAACGGCTGCTTCGTCGAGTGAGACTTTGAGCGCGCCGCCACCTCGTTTGGCATAGGCGAGACTCTGCGCGTGCGTGATTAGGATACGCCGCATCATTTGGGCAGCTATGGCGAAGAAGTGCGCCCGGTTCTGCCACTGCACATGCTGCTGGTCAATCAGCCGAAGATAAGCCTCATGGACCACCGCTGTGGTTTGCATTGTGTGGCCGGGGCGCTCCCGGCGCATGTAACCGTGAGCCAGACGGCGCAGCTCCTCATAAACCAGCGGAAATAAGTGCTCGACTGCATCCTGACTGCCCTTGCTCCAATCGATCAACAGTTGAGTTAGTTCGTGGGGGGCGGGCGTGGAGCGTGTCATGTTAACGGCTGGTGTTGATTAGAAAAACCGAAAGGGATGCGAAGTATAACACCTTACAAAGCAGGGCACACGGAGCGGTCAACCTTAGGTAGTCCAACTTAGGGACACTCCCCACCCAAACTTGTCTGAAAAATTAATTGACGCTGCATGGTGGTTTGAGGACCAAATTCTTGCGTTTAAAGATGAAAGGGCAGCAATAAAGCTACTTTCACAAGCCAAAGGAGGGCATTTGAAAAAGCAAGCTCTCAAGAATTTCACAATGTTGAGTCTGGTGTTAATGCTGACAGCCGTTTCCGTTTGCGCTCAATCCGAGCGCAGCAAGGTTACAAACATACCGTTCAGCTTCATCGTCGGACAGAAAACACTTCCGGCTGGCGAATACACAGTCGAGCCCAATAGGAAAGACTCCCACAACGTTTGGCTGGTGCAACGTCGAGATGGCCGTACAAGCGCTCTCTTTACCACCATGCCTGTGCGGGCCAGCGAAACACAAGAAAAAGCCAAGCTGATCTTCCACAAGTATGGTGATCAGTATTTCCTCTCGCAGATCTGGACAGCTGGAGGCAACACAGGACGCGAGCTATTGATGCCCCGCTTGGAGCGTGAATTGGCGAAGAATGCAATTGAGCGCCAGACGATAGTTATAGCCAATGGCTTAGCAGGCGCAAACTAACGCTTTTGTGCCAGTCTCAACGAAATGCGGTGTGCTGATCACGATAGTGACACGAGCCACACTGTCCCGCGTTAGCACCGTCGCCGTCCTATCGCTGCGCCTTAAGCCGCAAGGTTCCTTCGCTAGGATGCCTGATGGAATGGTTGCTTATCTGCTTCACCTTACCGCGGCAACACGGTCGCGATTAGGAGGTAAAAGGCGATGCGAAAAATCAAGATAGTTACAACGGGCGTCAATAGACACCGCGTCTGTCATTATTTGGCCCTGCTGATCATTCTTCTCTTAGCTACAGCTTCACTCGCTCAGGCGCAAACTTCCCGCTTCGCAGCCGTGTACTACAATCGCGGCAACGACCGGTACAACAAGGGCGACCTCGATGGCGCCATAGCCGACTATGACGCGGCCCTAATATTCGACCCCCGCTGGGCTCTGGCCTACAACATGCGCGGCAGCGCCCGATATAACAAAGGAGACCTGGACGGCAGCATCGCCGACTATACCAGAGCCATCGAGATCGATCCTCGCATGGCCCTGGCCCACTACAATCGAGGCAAGGCGCGGCGGGATAAGGGAGATTTGGACGGCAGCATTGCCGACTACACCAGGGCCATCGAAATCAATCCTCGCCTGAGTTCCGCCTATAACAATCGCGGCAACGCCAGGAGAGACAAAGGAGATTTGGACGGTGCTCTGGCTGATTTGGATAAGGCGGTCCGGTTAGATCCGCATAATGCTCTGGTCTACAACAACCGTGGTCTGGTAAAACGTGCCAAAGGAGATCTGCAAGGAGCTATTGCAGACTACGACAGAGCTATCGAAATCAATCCCCGGTTTGTAGAAGCCTACAGCAATCGGGGCAACGCTCGGCAGGACAGAGGAGATCTCGCGATGAGCATCGCCGATTATGAGTCGGCCATCAAGATCGATCCATTCTTCGCGAAGGCATACGGAAACCGAGGATTGGCTCGCCTGTATCAAGGCGACAAGGTCAGAGCAGAGAAGGACTTCGATCAGTGCCTAAGGCTGGACCCTAAGTTGAAACCCTTACTCGAAGAACAGATCGAGCAAGCGAAGCGCAGACTTGCGGCCAAACAATAAGTTTTAGCAAACAGGTTACGAATCGATACACGCCTCGACCTGTGCATAAGGCACCGGCAACAATCTCGCGCGGCCGAGCTTCACTTGCTGGCAGCGAAAGGGCTTCGATTGTATTAGCGTTGGAAGAGTAGGGCAGCATGCTGGCCTGAGAACTGCTAATTGCTTGCTTGGTTATGAGATGAGCAGGGCAAATCCTGAGCCTGCCTAAAAATCAATCTGGCCGCTCATTTCACCTTTCGTCAAACCCGACGAACTTGGAGTTACCGACCTCGAGTCTGCGGGTGTCCTTAATATGTATGTGCAGAGTCTCAAGCGTCTCTGGAGATGCGAGAGAGCGTAGGGTTGGAAGTCTTGGTTTGAAAGGCGATGGATTCATAATCCCACGCTCGCGCTTTCGCTAGGAGCTCTATGACTTTGTGGCCAAATTGTGGCCGGAATATCCGACAAGTGGGGTAGAAGAAACTGTAAAGAATGTGAAGATATGTAAAGACGGCCGAAATCACGTGGTGGCTGCAACCCCAGAAAAGTCAGAAACTTGCGTTTTTGACGGCATTAAGGTTCGGGACCGTGAGGTCGGAGGTTCGAATCCTCTCGCCCCGACCAATCTAATCAAACACTTACGGCCGCCTTCAAAACCAGCGTTTTCCTGACATGTTTCAGGCAACTATCGCGTGTTCTTCTGCTGTGGAACCGCGTATGACGGTTTTATCGCCGCATGGCGGAATGACTACTCACATATGAAGAACGAACAATTCAATTTTCTCCGCACTGCTTCGATCTGGTCTTCGTAGTCGCTTTTGCGCTGAAATTCTACTAGCGACGAGTAACGCTACCATCTGATGAAAACCGGAAGCACATTCGGAGGAAAATGAGATGAAGCAAAGGATCCGAACTCTTACTATCGCTGCACTCACCGTAATCATCACTCCCATCGTCGACGTAGCTTCAACCGCGACCGGTCTCAAGCAACAAACGGCGACCGCTGTGCTGTCAGTCAATAGTGGTTTTCCAATCCAGCCAGGAACTGCCAACCCGTTAGCTGGAAAAACGTTTGTCTTGTTTAAGGAAAGCTTCGCAGCCTTTCTGACAAGGAGAGGAATGTTTCAAGGACCGCCCGGCTCAACGGCGAAAATGTCGCCGCTTGCGGCCTGGGTTTATTCGTGTCAGATTCAGTCTCCCGCGTGTGCGCAAACCCTATACGAAGCGCGGCCCAACTCAGTCAGCGAGGCAAAAGCCGATCTGAATGGTCGAGCAACTCTGCCGCCCGTACCAGCAGGCACCTACTACTTGTTCGCGATCGCACCTTACAACAGGCAGCCGCTCGTTTGGGACTTGAGAGTTGATCTCAAGCCGGGCGCCAATTCGGTCACGCTGAATCAAAGTAACGTCGCCTCGCTTGAAGCAACGTCAGCCAATGCAAAACCCTCCACTGCTGGCAATAGCTCAGCCTTGAACCCATGCAGAGTTACTGAAGAACCGCGAGCCGCGAAGCCGGGGGGTCCAGCAAACAGCGTCTTGGCAGTGATGGGCATGGGTTACACCTATACGTACACGAGAACAGATGGCAGAACCGGAGCCGTCATCGACTCGTTTAAGGAATCCGGAAAGTTTTCTGATATGACACTCTATCTGCTCGATCAAAACGCGCTGAACGTCTTGCAGGAAGGTGGTATCGGGCCCGGATTGCTCGGCTCACCTTACGCTACCATGGCACTTGTAGACTCGGGGACACAAGTCGAGGACTTCCCTGGTGTGAAGGCGATGACCTCTATTTTTGGCCAGCCGGAGATGTTGGCCGAGTTCACCGAAATGGCAAAGGCTGATAACGACTGTGCGATGAAAGCTGTGCGGTCACACAGCGTCGCGCAGATGACGACCGATGCTGAGGCGAGGGGAACTTTTCCCAGGGTGCCCGCCGGAACCTATTACCTTTTTGGCAGATTCTATCGCCTTCACAAACCGGTCCGTGCCGGTGGAATGTTCTGGAATTTAAGAGTCGACCTAAAGCCCGGGCAAAACTTGATTAGACTTTCGGTGGCAAACGCGGCATGGAAAACAGGTGCCTGAAATGCGAACTTGCGTCACAGTCGTTATTGAACGGTGAAGTGATCTTCAAACGGTCTGACGAATGTAACATCAGAGCTCAATCAAAACTTGCCGTCGTGCTACTTCTCTTTCGATTTGAGTAAGAATTCGATCTGTTCAGTGACAAAAGGAGGATAGTTATGCCAGATCGTATTCTTAAACCGAATCATACCGTTCTCGTCAATTAGAACAATCAACGGCTCCACAGTCTTGTAACGTTTGGCAACTTCTGAATAATCAGTCAGGGTCGGAATGGTGACTCCCATTCGCTCCAGGCTAATTTTGATGGCCCTTGGGTCTGGTTCCTCGGTGTAATCAATACACACGAACTTCTGCCTCCTGCCTCCGGCTCTTGAAATTGGTTGACTTTTCACTCCATCTGAAATAGAAGCAGCCTCAGAAACCGTCAATGAAGGAGCCGCTTACATGACTCGAATTCTCCCAGTAGTCTTTATTCTGATAACTTGCCTGGCTTTGCTCTCGTGCCAGCAAGCTGAGCCGACGACGAATACAGGCACCAACAGCAACTCCAGCGCGACGACCGCCCCTTCCAAGACAGCTCCAGCAACAACAGATCTCAAAGCACTTTCAAATCGCCTGACTACCGACGTTGCTGGCGTTAAAGAGGGCGAGATTGTGTTCATCAACGGTGGCGTGCGTGATTTGGAGCTGCTTGAGAATCTTGCTACTAACGTCAGAAAGGCAGGGGCCTTTCCCCTTCTGACTGTTAGCAGCGATCGAATAGGAAAGATGTATTTTCAGGAGGTACCTGAGAAATACGATTCACAGTCACCCGAACTCGATTTGAAACTAGCAACTATGGCCAACGTGACTTTTGGTGTGGATGCCAATGAGGCTGAAGGCGTGGTCGCTGACGTGCCGCCGACACGCCTTGCCGCGACAGGAAAAGCCTTTGAACCGGTTGCCGATTTGTATCTGAAGCGCAGCGTCCGACAGGTGACCATTGGAAATGCCCTATATCCGACAGAGTGGCGCGCCAAGCGCTTCGGCATGACTCAAGAAGAACTGGCCAGGAGTTTCTGGTCCGCAGTTAATGCAGACTACTCTGCGCTGCAAGCAACCGGGGAAAGGGTCAGAGCAACACTCGCCGCCGGAAAAGAGGTTCACATTACGAACCCCAATGGCACAGATTTGAAGGTGCGAATTGAAGGCCGGCCCTTCTTCGTCAGCGATGGGATTATCTCATCCGAGGACGTCAAGAAGGGTGGTCCGGCTGTCTCCGTATATCTACCCGCTGGCGAGGTTTATTGTGCTCCCGTGCCGGGAACCGCCGAAGGGAAGGTTGTCGTTAGTCGAGACTTTTACCAGGGCCAGGAAGTCACTGACGTTACGCTCACGTTTGTAGCAGGCAAGCTTACCTCGATGACCGGCTCGGGCCCTGGCTTTGCAAAACTCAAGTCACAATACGACGCCACGGGCCCAGGAAGGGAACAGTTTGCCTTTGTTGATTTTGGCATAAATCCAAACTTCAGCATTCCAGCCACCAGCAAGCTTGGCAACTGGATCCAATCAGGAATGGTTACAGTGGGAATTGGCAACAATACATGGGCCGGAGGGGACAACTCAGTATCCTACGGGCAGATTGGTTACCTGCCCGGAAGCACTGTCTTAGTGGACGGGAAAACAGTCGTAGAAAAAGGGGTGTTAAAGCTGTAGTTTTTCCGAGCTCTACTCCAGCTATAGGACAGCAGCGCTTCGTTGAAATCGTCGAACCCGTTGGCAACCCGATCTCAACAGGGTGCGCCGCGATATGGTTGATTTCAGAGAGCAAACCGGTCTGAGAATCAACGACAGATTAGACCCCAGAAAAGTCAGAAACTTGCGTTTTTGACGGCGTCAAGCTTCGGGACTGTGAGGTCGGTGGTTCGAATCCACTCGCCCCGACCAATCAAACCCAAATGCAAGACTTACTGAGGGCTGCACCGGTGGCGGCCTTATTTCGTTTGGCCGTAGAAAAGCCGGCTGGAACAACCTATATGTCACACCCAAAGACACGTCTATATAGGGTGATCATCTCGCTGAAAGCTTGGTCTGTCGCTTCTGGATCGTATCGGGGGCCTTCATCGCGCATGAAAGCATGCTCTGCGTCAAAGAGTCGTTCCGAAAATATAGTCCCATTGTCGCGTAGGCGTGTTGCTATTCGTAAGCGCCCTTCTGAGGGAATGTGCGGATCGAGTGTGCCCCATACAAGCAGCAGCTCGCCGCGAATCTCAGTGGTCCGCTGCAGAGAGCCGGCATCCGGATCCCTGCCCAATTTGCCATCATGAATACCGGTCCCATAAAAACAGACCGTGGCCCTTACATCCGGTTGCAGGGAAGCACGAAACGCCAGATGACCACCAATGCAAAATCCACACGCGCCTAGTTTTTCGGCGGCTACGTTAGGATGCTGAGCCAGATAATTCAGTGCGGCACGACAATCGAAATCAAAAGCGGCAACTGGCGTATTGGCCGCATCCTCCAATCCTCGTGTTCGACCCTGATTGTCAAATGGAATTACTAACCCGGGAGGCTCGATACGATAATAGATTTCCGGAGCGGCCACAACGAAACCGTATCCTGCCAAATGCGTGCATGATCGGAGCATTGGTCCAGTCAATTGGAAAATATCTGAATAGCAAAGAATGCCAGGATATCGGCCAGCAGCTTTAGGTGCCGCTATGAAGGTACGCATGGCCCTGCCATCAACCGGCAGGTCCAAGTAATCGGTAGTGACTATCATGAAGTATGAGGCATCAATAACGTTTCAACTTTTTCATGTCTTCATTCGACGCAGGTTTCAAACTAACCGCTGCGCCGCCACCCTTTGCTAAAACAATCTTGAGCTTCGTCTCGTCATTAACAAGGAAGCTCTGAATCTGGTAGGCCATCGGATTAGTTTGCCAGTCAGCGGTGGGAGCATCGATGTATAAAGTAGCCACGTACCAACGCTTTGGCACGAGATAGGTCAAAGGAATATCGGCCGTGCGCGACTGCTCGTCTGTGATTGCGCCGATATACCACTCGTCCTTGTTCTTGGCCTTGCGCGCAATGGTTATGTAGTCGCCTGGCTCCGCCTCTAAAATCTTCGTATCGTCCCAATCGACCGCCACATCCGTAATAAACTGTAAGGCATCAAGAAAGCGCTCGTAGTTTTCGGGTAGATCGGCGGCCATCTGCAAAGGGCTGTACATCGTTACATACAGGGCGAGCTGCTTGGCGAGCGTAGTTTTTACTGTGCTGCGAACCTGACCCTTCCTGGCCGGATCCAACTCATCAAACCTAATCTGCATGATGCCCGGAGTGAAGTCCATTGGCCCGCCCATCAGACGCGTAAAGGGTAAGATTGTTTCGTGTTCTGGCGGATTGCCCGTGGGTGACCATCCAGAGTTAAACTCGTTGCCTCGTGCAGCTTCACACGCAAGCCAGTTTGGGTATGTGCGATGCAAACCCGTTGGTCGCACCGGCTCGTGCACGTCGATCATGATCTTATTGTGGGCCGTTTTCTCAGCCACGCGTACATAATGATTCACCATCCATTGACCGTCATGATGTTCGCTACGCGGAATTATTTTGCCCACATAGCCTGTCTTGACTGAGTCGTAACCATGCTGTTTCATGAACCGATAGGCTTCATCCATACGTCGCTCGTAGTTAGTAACTGAGCTTGAGGTCTCATGATGCATGATCAGCTTCACTCCTTTGGCAGCCGCGTAGGCTTGGAGTTCAGCGACGTTGAAGTCTGGATACGGCGTGACAAAGTCGAACACCTCTTCTTTCCATTTGCCAAACCAGTCTTCCCAGCCTACATTCCAGCCTTCTACCAGCACGCCGTCAAAGCCGTGCTTCGCAGCAAAATCAATGTACCGCTTAGTATTTTCGGTGGTTGCACCATGCCGGCCGTTGGGTTTAAGGCTGGCCCAGTCTGTCTCTGCTAATTTGATGTTGGCAACATCGGCATAACTCCATGTGTACTTGCCGATGTGCATTCCCCACCAGATGCCGACATACTTCTGCGGCTTGATCCAGCTTGTATCCTGAAACTTAGCAGGCTCATTTAAATTCAGGATAAGCTTGGAAGCGAGGATATCTGCCGCTTTATCACTCACGATAATTGTGCGCCATGGTGTTTTCTCAGGCGCCTGCAAGTAAGCTTTGTTGCCAAGCGCGTCAGGGACCAGATGGGAAAGCAGACTAAAAGTCTGCTTATTAACAACCAGGTTCATCGCCGGATAGTTGACCAGCGCGGCTTCGTGAATATTAATGTAGAGCCCATCCGCAGTTTTCATCATCAACGGCGTCTGCACAACATTGGGCCCAATGATTGTTCTAACTGCAATATCCTTAAATGCCTCGCCTTTTGTGGCGTCTACTTCGCTGAGTTTCGTCGTGGAGTAGGGATATTCATTGGTGTCGTAATCGCCCGGTATCCAGAACGTCTTGTGGTCGCCCGTCAGATTGAATTCGGTCTTCTCGTCCGCCACTATGAAATAGGTCAAGTCCTGCTGTTCTGGGAATTCGTAACGAAAACCCAAACCATCATTGAACAAGCGGAACCTGATGGTCATGGCGACTTTGGTAGTCGCTTGCTGAAGATGAACCGCAAGCTCTCGGTAGTTATTACGTATCTGCCTTATCTCGCCCCATACGGGCCTCCACGTTTCGTCTTTCTGCGAATTCTCTGAATTGGTGATCGTGAACTCTTTGGTCAGAGCCACATCTCTGATTTCGATACCCAACCGGCTCTGCTTCACAACTGGGCGATCGGAGAATGAGAGTTGATAGCTGGGTTCGCCGTCGGCCGTCAAAGCAAAGGTGAGTGATAGTTTACCATCCGGCGATAGGAGCGTTTGCGCCCCAATTTTCAGGCACAAAAGACACACGACGAAGACAGCGAGTACTATTTTCATGGCTACTGATTTCCCCTTCTTCGGTGATTCATTGGTTGTTTCGTGTTAATTCGTGGACGACACAATGCATTTCTTCCATACTCAATCTAGAAAAGGATTGACGAAGTCACACGAACCGAACACGAAATCGCGGGACGAAAGATAGCTGTCAGCTTGCATCCGAGCTAGCGGATACTCAACGGCCCCGCGAGCTAAGAGTTTGGGAGTTGCACGGTTCACTCTTTGCGGAATAATGCCGCCAAACCGACTCCAGCCAGGACGGCGCCGATACCTTGGTCGAGCAGCTGGCCCATTCCGTACTTGAAGGGGAAACCGTACCAGTTTAAGTAAGAGGCATCTGAAATAAGCCAAGGCAGCAGGCCGAGCAGTGTAATGAAGCCAATTCGTCCCCCGAATGTGCGAATGCGTGCTACCGACATTAGCAACGCAAAGGCCAGGATTATGCCGGCAAGGACATCGAGGACGAACTCGCACACAAGCTGCCTCGTGACCATCACGTTCGCACCGCTCGGGTGATACATCGTTACAGCCCATGGTCCTCCGCCATACTTGCTTTGCCACTCCGTCATCAGCCTCTGCCGGTCAGAGCCAGAAGCTTTCTCAGCCTGCATCATCTGGTGCCCGGGTATGAAATATAAGCCGGGCGCCGTCATATTGGCTCTTAACGCCGCAAGCACAGCGTCCTCGTTTGCAGTCGTAGAGATACCCATTTCGCCAATCGGCAAAACGGTGTGCGCCAGAGAGCTCCAGACGAACATCAGCACCCCCGCCACAAGTCCGCCAAAAATGATTTTCTTGATCATCTCGCATACTCTCCTTCGGTAATTGGGATTTGGGCCATTATCCTCCTGCCGGCGTGGCTGTCAACAAAAACACGAAATACAAGTACAGCCCAACGGGGGTCCCACGTGTCGATTGCCGATTGGCCCTTGGTGTAAGTCGTGTGATTTGGTGGATTCCGTTCAATCGCCACAATAATGATCCACTAAAATAGACGAAGCTGCACCTACAGCATTCGGGATCGACGATTGACAATTGGCAATCGACCATGACTGCTTTGCGTTCCTAAGTCGTTCGGCTTTAGAATCTCGACTTTCACGGACTTAAAGTTGATGGAATCGCATAGCCACTTATCAAGGTAGGAAACAGGGGGGCAACGCGTGCCGCCCGGACAATGTTGTATGACCAGCACTGGAAAACAGCCGCAATTGAGTAATACAAAGATGCCGGATACCGAGCAGCACTTTCTGGCTTGGTCTGTCTTTAACCGCGACTTGAGCCAGCTCGAGTTTTTCCGGCGGGTTCTTGAGGAAGCGTTGGACAAGTCTGTGCCCCTGTTGGAACGCCTGAAGTTCCTTTCCGTTTTCTCGTCCAACCTGGATGAATTCTTCATGGTTCGCGTTTCCGGCTTGAAGGAGATGCTGGCAATTGAAGATTTTGGACCACTTCCCGGTGAGCTAACCCCGGCAGAACAACTCACAGTTATCCGCCAACGCTTGCTGCCAATGGTTGCCGCAGGAATGCGGTGTTTCCACGAAGAACTGATTCCAGGTCTAAGCCAGCACAACATAATAATCGCACCTTACGACTCACTCTCACAGCAGGAGCAGACCCAGTTAGACAGCTACTTCCTTAAGAGTATTTTCCCGATTTTGACGCCGCTCGCTGTCGACCCGGCCCATCCGTTTCCTTACATCTCAAACCTGAGCCTGAATATCGGCTTGACCGTTGAACCTAACCCGCAACATGAGATCACAGATTCTCTATCAGACGAACGCGCCGCTCGATTCGTTCGGATAAAAGTGCCGCCCGTAGCGCCGCGTCTGATTCCTGTCGGTACTCAAGGGCGGAAATTTACTCTCCTGGAAGAGTTGATAGAAGCCAACATTCATGCCCTGTTTCCGCGAATGTGTCTGAGCAAGGGCCACCTCTTTCGAGTCACACGCGACGCGGACATAGAGATCCGAGAAGACAAAGCTGCTGATCTGCTTGGTCGTATAAAGGAGTCGCTGCGGGAACGGCGCTTTGGGCTACCGGTGCGATTAGAAGTTTCTTCAACCATGCCGGCTGAGATGATTAACTACCTCACAGAGTCGCTGGGTTTAGAACCACATGACGTTTATGTGATCGATGGAACTCTCAACATATCCTCTTTCATGGAACTTTACGATCTGGAGCAGCCCGGCTTAAAAGATGAACCGCTCAAGCCCACTGTCCCCGCGCTGCTTCGCAAAACCAAGTCGGTTTTTGAAACAATAAAAAAGCAGGATCTACTGCTGCACCATCCTTACACGACTTATACCACTGTAACCGATTTCATTCAGACGGCGGCAAACGACCCGAAGGTACTTGCGATCAAGATATGTCTCTACCGCACGGGACGGAACTCGCCTATCCCCGAGGCCCTTATTCAAGCTAGCGAACATGGTAAGCAAGTTACTGCGGTGGTGGAGATCAAGGCCCGCTTTGACGAGGAGAATAACATCGAATGGGCCAAGCGGTTGGCAGAATCAGGCGTGCATGTGGTCTATGGACTCGTCAATCTGAAAACTCACAGCAAGGTAGCCCTGGTTGTGCGGCAAGAAGACGATGGATTGCAAACCTATGTTCATGTGGCCACTGGCAACTACAACCCCACCACCTCGAAGGTTTATACCGACCTGGGTTTGATTACCGCAAATCGGGAAATTGGCGATGACGCTACCGGGCTGTTCAATTTCCTGACTGGCTTTTCGATGCAGAAGGAATACGGTCGTCTACTTGTTGCGCCTGTGAACCTGCGGGAGCGGATGCTGGCGCTGATTGAACGCGAAACTGAACATGCAATGGCGGGCCGTCCAGCTGGTATTGTCGCAAAAATAAATCGCCTGACCGACCTTGATTTAATCGATGCGCTTTATCGTGCCTCTCAGGCGGGGGTCAAGATTGATCTAATTGTACGCGGCTCGTGCATACTGCGTCCTGGTGTTTCGGGACTCTCGGAGACAATCCATGTCAGAAGCATCGTGGGCCGCTTCCTCGAGCACAGCCGTATCTTCCATTTCATGAACGGCGGTGATGACGACGTTTACATCGGGTCTGCAGACTGGATGAGACGCAATCTTGATCGCCGAGTTGAAGTTGTGGTTCCGGTTCTGGATCCGAGCTTGAAACGATATCTTAAGGACGTTGTATTGGAGGCTTACCTTCGCGATAACGTGAAAGCACGAGTATTAAACGCAGAAGGTACTTATGAGATGGTTCGAAACGTCGAAGGCGAGGAGGCCTTCGACAGCCAAATGCACTTTGCGGGCGGCATAAGCCTTTGAGTCCAAGTCTAGTCCACAGTCTGCATCGCTTAGGGCGTCGGTAGGTTGGTCTGGCTTTGCTACAGGAGAAAGGCGTAACAGGATGAACAAATTGACCGTTGGGCTTCTGGGTGCGTTTGGCGCTATTCTACTGGTAACAGGTTTGCTCGCCTATGTGCTGCGGGATCGCTCGGTTCCCGCGCATATCCAAGCCGCCCCGCAAGCAGGCGCTCCTATGCCGCGTGAGAATGGATCTCTTATTTCGCAGCTGTTTGGTCCGGGCCACTCTGGCTTAACCCCAACTGACGTTACTTCCTGGGAGTCCACCGCTGCCCGAATTGCACTTCGTTTCTCCCTCGCTGCCTTCCTGGCGTCGCTTCTGGCTTTTCGTCCGCGTCGTGGCGTACCAATCAATCAGCGAAATCCGTATGTTGCGCAGACTCAAATCTTAATGGCGGTCGTCGCTGCCGCAATGATGATGGTGGTGGGCGATAGCGCCGCTCGCGCCTTTGGCATCTTCGCAGCAGCATCACTCGTGCGGTTTCGCACGAATATTCGCGACCCCAAGGAGATCACTGTACTGCTGATCTGCCTCGGTGTTGGACTCGCGGCCGGTGTAGGGCGTTGGGACATGGCGGTGATATTGAGTGTCTTTGTGTTGTTCGTACTCTTCGTACTTGAGTATTTCGAACAGGCGCAGGTTTTTCGCTCGATGGAGGTCTGCGTTAGCACGCGCAATGTTGATCGAACAAATAAGGCGCTTAAGGACGTGTTTGGCCGGCATCACTTCGATATCGAGTTGCGCCAGATGGATCGTGAGGATCAAGAGGATCCGCTCGGGAAAATTGTTTACCTGGTTAATCTCAACACCCGCACCAGCACGAATCGGCTCAGCGAGGAGATCTTTTCCGTCGATCCTGAGGGTATCGATCGGATCGAATGGGACCAGAAGAAGAGTACTACTTACATCTACAGGTAGAGGACGGAGAGCGCTAAGATCTTGTCATCAATCGTATCGGCAGGTTGTTTGTCTTTGCTACAATCCGATTATGCAAAAACTCCTTCTGATATCTTTGGTCCTATTGACGTGGGCGGATGTTTTCGCTGCCCCGCAGACCATGCGCCTTGACTATTACCACACCGGCAACTCAAGTAAGGAATTTTTCAGCGTTGACCGCGTTGTCATAGAACCGCTTCCCTGGCCGGGGAACCCCGACAAGTTGATTGACGATACCAATCTCGGAAAGTACCTGTTTGAGGTTCGAGATTCCAGCACCAAACAAACACTCTTTTCGCGGGGGTTTGCGTCCATCTTCGGTGAGTGGGAAACGACCGACGAAGCCAAGGCTATCTTCCGCACGTTCCAAGAATCGCTCCGTTTTCCATTGCCTACGGCACCGGTGGAGGTCATCTTAAAGAAACGTGATAAGGAGAATGCATTCAAGGAAATCTGGTCCACGGCAGTTGACCCTGCCGATAAGTTTGTTGACCTTTCGAAGAGGGTCGCTCCGGCGCCTCTGATTAAGATTCAGAAGTCGGGCGAACCGGAAACGAAGGTTGATTTTCTTATTCTGGGTGATGGTTATACCGCGGCGGAGGCAAAGAAGTTTGAGGCGGATGCTCGCAGGCTGACAGCGGTTCTGTTTGCCACTTCACCGTTTAAAGAGCGCAGGCAAGACTTCAATGTTTGGGCGCTTTGTCCTCCCGCCATTGAGAGCGGAATCTCTCGGCCGTCTACGGGTATTTACCGAGATTCTCCTTTGGGCGCCACTTATGACGCTTTTGATTCGGAACGATATGTGCTCTCGTTCGACAACCGCGCCATCCGCGAAACGGCCGAGTTTGCTCCGTATGAGTTCATCGAGATCCTTGCCAATAACAGGACTTATGGCGGTGGCGGCATTTTCAATCTCTATAGCACCGTTGCGGCTGACAACGCCTTCGCCAACTACGTTTTTGTTCACGAATTCGGCCATCACTTCGCCGGACTTGCTGACGAGTACTACACATCATCAGTAGCTTATGCTCCAGCGACAGAACGCGTTGAGCCATGGGAATCAAATGCGACGGCGTTGCTTAAGGGGAACGCGAGCAGCTCAGCCAATAGTGCTGCGACGTCGGCAAGGTCCTCTTTAAAGTGGGCGGATCTAGTGGCTAGCGACACTCCCATCCCAACACCCTGGAACAAGGAGGAATTCGAAACTTATTCGCTGGATATTCAGAAACGCAGAGCTCAACTTCGAAAAGAAAAAAGTCCAGAAAGCGAGATGGAGGCGTTGTTTGAGGAGGAACTCAAACACGAGCAGGCCATGTTTGCGCGCCAGAAATATTTCGGTAAGGTTGGCGCCTTCGAAGGCGCCATCTACGAAGCGCGAGGATATTATCGTCCGGAGGTCGATTGCATAATGTTTTCGCGCACAGATCACTTCTGTGCTGTTTGTCGTCGAGCGATTGCGCGAGTTATTGATCTCTACGCTTCAGGCAGAAAATAGGTAGTGTTATGATCTCGATTGAAAATCGCTGATCTGATAAATCAGGAGTTAAGGCCAACCCTTGCCGGTTTAACGCCTAGGTTGATAGCGAGGTAGTTCGTGAATGAAAACTCTTGGAATCATAGGCGGGATTGGACCGGAATCAACAATTGAGTATTACCGGTTGATTGTTGCCTTGTATCGCGAGCAAAAAGGCGACGGAAGTTATCCGGCGATCATGATAAACAGCGTCGATCTAAATAAATTGATCGACATGATGATCAACAATGAACTCGGAGAGGTGACGGAATATCTTTCAGCGGAAGTCAATAGGCTAGCCAGGGCTGGAGTCGATTTCGCCGTGCTAGCCTCCAATACGCCGCATATCGTCTTCGATGAACTTCAGCGGCGCACGACGATTCCTATGATTAGCATTGTCGAATCTGCTTGTGGCGAAGCTCGATCTCTCGGAATGAAAAGGGTAGCCCTCTTCGGCACTCGATTTACGATGGAGGCACGTTTCTATCCAGAGGTGTTCGCGCGCAGTGGCATTGACCTTCTAGCGCCTGAGAGAGTCGATCAGAGCTACATTCACGAGAAGTATATGGGCGAACTTCTCAACAACATTTTTCTGCCCGAAACGCGCGAGCGATTGCTGGCAATAGCTGACGCGTTGAAGGAAAACCACAGAATCGAAGGATTGATTTTGGGGGGAACTGAATTGCCGCTGCTCCTGCATGACGAAGAGCATAATGGCATCCGCATACTGGACACTACGAAAATACACTGCAAGCGGATCGTATTCGAACTACTGTCTTAACTAAACTAATTCCCCTAAGCAGACCATAAAAAACTTCGCTGGGCAGCTACGTCGGGGGGAGACGCATGCAGTAGCCTGCTTACCCCAATTGTTGGTTACTTCGGAGGTCTGCGTTTGTGACGGGCTCTCATAACAAGTCCGGTCAGTCCTGTGGCTAACAGGAGCATCGATGCCGGCTCAGGTACGGGTTCGAGGAAACCCCTTATCTCTCCACCGGGGAATACACTCGAATGGATATTCAGGTAAGCTCTTCCTTCAGCCAGGGCAGCGATAAGCGCCGCCTCAGCGGCAGCTATACCTCCATTTGCCGTGACGAAAGCCGGGTTATAGCTGCCGGCCGAGGTTAGGTCAAGAGTATTATCGTATGTGCCACTTGTAACGCCGAGCGGGAAGTTAGCGAACGTCGGTAAGGTGGTGGCTACTCCGGCGGCTCCAGTAAACGGTGTCGGTGTAGCGGCATGAATGTGAGAAGCAGTGGTAATTCCTGTCAATCCGCTAAACTGGATTTGCACGCGCAAGGTATGGGCCACCGAGTCATAAGTCACCGTTGTGGTTCCAACCCCCGGTGAGTTATTAGGCGTCGCCTCCGCCGGCCCAGAGAGGTTGCCAACAAAGACGATAGTATCTGCGCGAGAGTTTTGTACGCAGCCTAACAGGACTATGGTAAGCAGTGTGAAACCAAAGATAGTTTTCACTGGCCTTCCTCCTTTAATGGAATCAGAAGTTCCATTAGCGAGTTCGATCGGATCTTTGTGTCGGTGGATTGTTGCAAGTGGCTTGCGGGCAAATCATATGCCGCCCTTTACAAAATTGAGAAGTCCAAAAAATGCCACCGTTCTGCTGTTAGAGCGTCGCTTGCTGTCTCAAGTATGGATTGAAATTCCGAGCCATAGACAAAAACCGGATTGCTAGTACAGCCATTAGTACCCATGAATGAATAGATTTTGTGCCAACTGTTCTATAGTTCAGAAACAATGATTGATCAAGATTAGATAGACGTGTTCAATATCAAGGAACATCCGCATCGTCGTTACAACCCGCTTACCGGTGAATGGGTGCTGGTCTCTCCTCATCGAACTGACCGGCCGTGGCAAGGGCAAGTCGAAGAGCCGACTATCGAACGGCAACCGACCTACGATCCTCGCTGTTATCTGTGCCCCGGAAACGAGAGAGCAGGCGGAGCTCTCAACCCGAAATACATGGCCACATTTGTATTTGAGAACGATTTCGCGGCTCTTAAGCCGGAAACGCCGGAAGGTAGGATCGATCAGGGCGGACTACTTGTGGCGCAAGCGGAGAAGGGAATCTGCCGAGTTGTCTGTTTTTCGCCGCGCCACGATCTCACCATTGCGCGGATGACACTGGAAGAGATTTCTAATGTTGTGGATACCTGGACCGATCAATACGATGAACTAGGGAAAATGCCGTTCATCAACTGGGTACAGATCTTTGAGAATCGTGGTGCAATGATGGGTGCCAGCAACCCACATCCACATTGCCAGATTTGGGCAAACTTCAGTATTCCCAATGAACCAACGAAAGAAGCAGAGGCGCAGTCTCAATACTGGATTGCTCATCGAAAATGCCTCTTGTGCGACTATCTACAGCTTGAGCTGAAAAACCGGGAGCGCCTGGTGTGCGAAAACGATTTTTTCAGCGCGCTGGTCCCTTTCTGGGCGATATGGCCATTCGAGACCATGATCATCAGCAAGCATCACGTAGTGAGTTTGAATGAGTTTGACCGAAATCAGCGACAGGGACTTGCAGACATTCTGAAGCGAATTACAACCCGATACGATAATCTGTTTCGGACGCCTTTTCCTTATTCCATGGGTTTCCATCAGCGCCCAACTGACGGCAAAAACCACGCCGAATGGCACTTTCATGCCCATTATTATCCTCCACTGTTGCGCTCGGCTACGGTCCGCAAGTTTATGGTGGGATACGAACTGCTTGCCACTCCACAGCGGGACATCACACCCGAGTCGGCAGCTCAGAGGTTGCAGACCTTGCCTGAAGAACATTACCAGGCTTCCATCTCCGAGGGTCCCACTAGACCTTGATCTTGGAATTTTCGTCACAGCTCTATCTATGAGCACACGTTCTGTGATAGAAGATGCGCTGCTCTGGGAGACCGCAAACCGCTCGTGGTCTCCCCTCAACGCGATCCCAGGCTGAAAGACATTTCGCCTCTCCGCACAAGTAGAGCTTGTAGTCCTCCTCTTCGTTGTTAGAAGGGGTGGAAATGATTGCTTCCATTCGCAGAGCAGGCGTAAAACCGTAACCGCCGCCACCGCCACCAGGAGGCCATATGCAAAGAAGGATTTGGACCGTTGCTCTCAGTACCCTTGTGCTGTTGAGCTCGTTCCCATCAACCACGGGCAAAGACATCGCAAAACAGACGCTCAAGGAGCAAGAACGCTATACCTTATCTTTAGAGCTGCAATTTGCGAAAAAGAATCGAAACGCCTTTCAGCGCGCAATTTCTCTTCTTAATTTTGGTCCAAATGGCTACGCTACAGGATTTCTGGTCGGCGACCGTCTGGCCATGACCGCTTACCATGTCGTCTCAGGAGAGCTTAGCGACTCGAAGAAGCTCATTCTGGGCTTTAAACCAGATGACCAGCTCGAGGTTAAAGTCTACGTGAATGGCTGCCAGGCCAATGTAATCAAGGTGGATGAAAGCTCGGATCTGGCTCTGCTCTCGCTCTGCGGCCCCGGGAAGAAGACGAGAACACCATCGTTTCAACCCACGCCCAGCAAGGATGAGAGGCTGTTTCTGATAGCAAAGCCGCATGGCGATAAGATGGTTAGCCTTGGATTCTTTCATGGAGCTTATACATTTAAGGGCCAGGAGTATTGGTCGGCCAGACTTGAGGGTCGCGATGGCTATTCGGGTAGCCCTGTTTACAACCAGAACGCTGAAGTCGTGGGAGTTTTCAGCGGTTACGATTGGAACCAAAAAGTCGCGCTTATTAGCCCCAGCATAAGAGCCCAGAAGTTGTTGGAGGATTACATCTCTAGCGGTCAACCCTAGCAGAACGGCAAAACCTGGGACGCTCTTCAAAAGCTGCTTGCAAGCGGGCAGCTGGCATTTTTTCGACCTTTCCTTTCACTGGTCCGTCTAACAATTGACCAGGAACCTGTGCGGGCATGTTATAGTCATGTTGTACCTGGATCCGACCGGGTGGCACTCCCACCATCACCGTCCCCAAACCTCACTTCTTAAGGGTTGCGGCCTTCGATAGGCCCGTAACGGAGCCTTGTGCAATGACCATCGGTCCCCCGTCTTTTTGTCCTTTATGGGCAATCTCTTGTAAATCAAGCGCCAATTCTCTCAAATATGATGGAGGTCCATCCCGTAGGGCCGGCAATATCCCGCTCAGGCCACTCCACCTGCCGACGACCTTCGCGCTTCTTGCGATATTAGTGCTTTGCGGGAATTTCGGGTTCGTTCACGCCAGCAACAGCCGAGCGCCCGTCCTCTTGAGTGACAACACATCCACGCGCGCAATTGCGGTTGAGTCAGTTACCCTTAGACCTGAGCCATTTGCTCTTACCGCCTCAGTAAATTTCGGACAGGACACTCGCACTCGAATCTGTATCTTTGCGATGAGCTTAGACCTTCTCGTCGGCGAGGGAGCTAATGCGTTTACGGCTGAGATGGAGGATGGGTCGGGGCGACGCTACTCTCTCTTGGTGGAATACGTTGGGCGTGTTCCCGACTTCGATGGGATAAGCATGGTTGTGGTACGCTTGGCCGACGATCTCGGAGATGCTGGAGATGTTCTGTTGCGATTAAATCTGCACGGAATGGCCAGCAACCGTGTTCGTGTGGCAATCGGGCATCGCCCTGTGCAGTGCCCTGCAATTGACTGCCCATCTGATGATCCTGGAGCCGTCGCCACACCAGCTCCTTCAACCCCACCACCAGCCGACCCAGTGTTTAGTCCCGACCCTTATTTAGGGGCCGCCAGTGATGCCGATACTGTGCGTTTTCTGGAACAAGCATCATGGGGACCAAGCACGGCTGAGCTCAATCGTGTAAGGGCAATGGGATTTCGCGCTTACCTCAGTGAACAGTTCTCGTTGCCGTCATCAGGGTACCCGAACCTTAGTTTTCCTCCCGACGACTCGGCGCAGGGATGTCCGACCGGCAGCCCTGCCGAATGCATCCGCGACAATTACTCGATGTACCCGATCCAGCGGACGTTCTTTACCAATACCTTCTCCGGGCAGGATCAGCTGCGCCAGCGCGTCGCATTTGCCTTGCACCAGATTTTCGTCATTTCAGGCCGCGACATTAACCGTCCCAGCGCTATGACCCCTTACGTTCAGGCGCTCGATCGAAACGCATTCGGAAACTTCCGCACCCTGCTTGGTGATGTCACTCTGAATCCTGGCATGGGTG
>Ga0214473_10000543_pt1 | contig 52904 bp, 39 predicted proteins | sample RVTome_7_FD_203509 | JGI IMG/M metagenome (GOLD analysis project Ga0214473, IMG submission 203509) | Soil microbial communities from uranium-contaminated site in the Upper Colorado River Basin, Wyoming, United States - RVT98D197 | ecosystem: Environmental > Terrestrial > Soil > Contaminated >... | reverse complement strand
GCTTTGACCGGGAAGCGGAGGAAGTTGCCCAGGCCGATGGCGTTGCCGGCCACGGCCAGGATGAGACCGATGCGCGAGCCCCACTGCTCGCGGCCGCCGGCCTCGACGACGACCTCGGGCTTCTTGGCGAAGAGGACGCGGGAGAAGCAATAGATGGTCAGGGTCAGGATGAAGCCCCAGCCGAATATGAGGAAAAACCAGCCGTTTCCGGTCATGCCTTGAGTCATGGGACCTCCTCGGATAATCGGGTCAAAATTAGATACCATAGGACGCGGCCCCTGTCAAAACATATCGGCGCGCTTGCGTTCCGGCCTTGTTTCTGGTATAGTCAGCCCCTATATCCATCCAATTTTCCGCAGGAGCCGACACACTTTGGACGAAGCATTCGGGAATATCGACAGCAAGTACCGTTTCATCATCCTGGCCGCCAAGCGGGCCAAGCAGCTCCTCAAGGGCGCCAAGCCCAAGATACAGGGCAAGTCCAGGAACCCCATCCGCATCGCCCAGGCCGAGGTCCGGAAAGGGCTCATCGATTACGAGATCATCCCGACCGGGATGGACGAGGTCCCCGAGCGCGAGGAGCGCGTCTTCGTGGGCGGCGGGATCCCCGACGAAGCCGTGGAATCCGACGGCGTCGCCGTGAAGGACCTTGTCGATGAGGACGTCGAGCCCGGCGAGGAGACCGAAGCCGAGGAGACCGAAGAGGACGCCGAGGGCGAAGACGAAGTCGCCAAAGAGGATAAGGACGAATAATCCGGGCGCAGCGGCGGCGGCTCAGCCCGCCGTGCCCGTTCCCTCCCGATCGCGGATCATATCGACGTAGCTCCGGGTGATGAAGTCTGTCCGCCCGAAACCGAGCGCTCGGGCGAAACGGGTGATCTCGTGCCGCTCGCCCTCGAGCTCGATGAAATCCCCGACCGGAGTCTCGTCGATGCAGATAGTCAGCCGGCTTTTCCGAAGCACCGTCCGGTGCTTCCTGTAGGAAAATGTTTCCTTGAGCCCCAGGGCCTTGAGGATCTTCCGCGCCGCCTTGGGGTCGCGGACCTGGGTTTCGATCTCCTCCCGGATCTTGAAGGAGCGGGACTTCTGCGGCTCGCCCTTGAAGGTCAGGGTAGCCCGCTTGCCCGCGGTCCGCAGGCGGAGGGACCGGTGCCCGTCGCGCAGGACCCCGGTATCGAAGTCAAACATGGCGTTGGTTTCGAGGTGCCTGTCGCGGGAGACGACGGCGCCGAGGCCGAGGATCTTCTCCCGGACGGCCTTGGGATCGCCGATCCGGATCTTGACTTCGATCTCGGTCATGGCGTCTTCGCTTCCCTTCCCTTAGCGCTTCCGCAGGAGGCCGAAAACGGCCAGCCGGATGAGCGTCTCGCGCGGCGACGTTTCCGGGAACGGATGGATGGCTTCAAGCGACTTCTCGGCGAATTCCCGGGCCCTCCCGGCCGCGTGATCAAAGGCCCCGGCGGCGGCCAGGCCCTCGACGAGCCCGCGCCGCTCTTCGGCGGAGATGTCCTTCCGCCCGACGAGCGATTTGATCCGCTGCCGCCCGACCCGGCCGTCGGCCTTGAGCGCCTGGATGAGGGGCAGGGTGATCCGCCCCTCGCCGAGGTCGGACAGGATGGGCTTGCCGAGGACGCGGGCGTCCCCGGTGAAATCGAGCAGGTCGTCGATGATCTGGAAGGTCTTGCCCAGGTTCAGGCCGTACGCGGCGACGGCCTCCTCCTCCTCGGGCGAGGCAAGGCCGAGGATGGCCCCGATGCGGCAGCAGGCGCCGAAGAGCACCGCGGTCTTGTTCTCGACGATGGCGAGGTACTGCTCCTCCGTGATCCGGAGATCGCCGGACACGGCGTACTCGTCGAGCTCGCCTTCGATCATCCGGGCCGAGATGTCGGCCAGGAGGCGGATGACCCGCTCGTGGCGGGACTGCAGGGACAGGCCGATGGACTTGATGTAGAGATAGTCCCCGAGGAGGACGGTGATGTTCGGGCCCCACTTGGCGTGGACGGATTCCTTCCCCCGGCGGACGCCGGCGTTGTCGACGATGTCGTCGTGGATAAGGCTGGCCGTGTGGAGAAGCTCGACGAGGGAAGCCAGGAAGACCGACTCCTCGCTGCCCGGGCTGAAGAGCCGGGACGTCAGCAGGACGAGCGCCGGCCGGAGCCGCTTCCCCTTCTTGCGCAGGACATAGCGGCTGATCTCGGCGGTCAGGGGGTTGGACGAGCGGGACCAGGACTCGAGCCGGTCCTCGACCCGGTCGAGGTCGGACCGGATCTCCTTGTAGAGCGACGACATGTCGTTCCACTTGGCGACGGACGACCAGCGGTCGACGAGAGGGGTCGGCGAGGTCATCGGTAGTTCGCGAACTGCATATGGATGCCGAGGTCCTTCCCCTTGAGGAAGGCGATGACCTCCTGGAGGACGTCGATCTTCGCCGACGACACCCGGACCTCGTCGCCCTGGATGGCCACCTGGGCCTTGAATTTCTCCGCCTTGACCAGCTTGACGATCTCGCGGGCCTTCTCGATGGGGATGCCCGCCTGGAAGAGGACCTCCTGCTTGACCGTCCGGTTGGCCCCGTCCTCGATGCGGCGGTACTCGAGGGCCCGCAGGGGGACCTTGCGCTTGACCAGCTTCTCCTCGAGGGCCAGCCTCAGGGCCTTGATCTTGAGGTCGTCCTCGGCGACGAGGGTCATCTTGTCCTTCTCGAGGGTGATCTCGACCCGGCTGTTCCGGAAATCGAAGCGGTTGCGGATCTCCTTCAGGGTGACGTTGACCGCGTTCGCGACCTCCTGGAGATCGATGCGGGAGACGATATCGAAGGAGTGATCCAAGCCCATGGCGGGGCTATCTTAGCATTGACCCCCCGTTTTTTCAAACGGGAATATCCGGGCGAAATTCCGGGTCGTCGCTCCGGCCAAGTCGTCGAGGGAAAGGCCCCGGAGGCCGGCCAGGACGCGGGCCGTTTCGACGACGAAAGCGGGCTCGTTCCGCCGGCCCGAGCCCCGGTAGGGGACGGGGGCGAGGTAGGGGGAATCGGTTTCGACGAGCAGGCGGTCGAGCGGGACCTTGCCCGCGACCTCGCGGAGCGCGCCGGACTTGGGGAAGGTCAGGATGCCCGAGAAGGACACGAAGAAGCCCTTGTCGAGCATGGCCCGGGCCGTTTCCCAGTCCTCGGTGAAGCAGTGAAGGATGCCGCCGCCGCGGAAGCCCTCACCGTCGACCGCGTCGATGATGTCCGCCCCGGCGAGGCGGCTGTGGAGGATGACCGGCAAGCCCGCCTCCGTCGCGACGGCCAGCTGGCGTCGCAGGGCTTCGATCTGGGCGTCCTTGGGCGAGAAGTCGTAATGAAAGTCGAGGCCGATCTCGCCGACGGCCCGGATGGCGCCGGCCGCGGCCAGGCCCGCGAGCCCGCGGAGATGGTCCGGCGTGAGGTCCTTGGCTTGATGGGCGTGAACGCCGGCCGCCGCGAGCACGGCCGGGAACTCGGCCGCGAGAGCGGCGATCGCCGGCAGGCTCGCCGCCCGGGTCATGTCGGCCGGACAGAGGATGGCAACGACCCCCGCGGCGAAAGCCCGTTTGACGGTGTCGGCCCGGTCGGCGTCGAACTCGGGCAAGTCGAGGTGGGCGTGGGAATCGACGAGCCTGGGTGTCGCGTCCATCGTCCCTCTCTCCGGCTTTGCTCGGGAATCGTCGAGGCGAATTCCCTCGCCGCCTCGAGAGGGACGTTTTCGGTGGCGCCCCCAGGCCGGGTGAAAATAAAAAGGGGGACACGTACCCGAGGTACATGTCCCCCTTTGAGCGTTTACTGGGCCATTTTGATCTTCAGCGTCCGGAGCGGGAGCGCGCCGTAGCTGAGGAGCTTCTGCAGGAATTCCTTGGCGTTGAAGGACTCGCCTTTGAGCTTGCGGTAGTCCTTCTCCATGTCGAGGATCTCCTGGTAGCCGATGTAGGGCTGCGAGCCGGCGCCCGGATTCAGGACGATTTGGTTCCAGCGGCGCTCGGCCTCGGCCTTGGTCATGAACCCCCGGACCGTCATGTAATCCATGACCTTGTCCTTGGTCCAGGTGCCCTCGTGGACGTTGATGTCCATCTGGAAGAGGATGACGGTCTTGAGCATGAGCTTGAGCTGGTTGAGGCGCATGCGCAGGTCGTAGTTGCCGTAACCGCTCTCCATGAACAGGTCCTCCAGGAAGATCGGCCAGCCCTTGAGGAGCCCTTGATTGGGGGCCATCCTCTTGATGACGGACGGGTCGCTGCGGGTGAAGAAGGCCGGCGCGAACGAGCCGGGGAAGATGTTCTGGATGGCCATGAAATCGATGTAGTAGTTATTGTGCTCTTCGAGGAAGGAGGTGGCCTCCTCGGCCGACCAGGCGGCGGGGACGGGGTTGACGAAGAGCGTGTAGGGCCCGGACGATTCGAAGGCGCCGGGGGTCGTCAGACGGGTCCAGAGGCCGCCCATCAGATAGGCGGGCATGGGCTCGATGGCGAGGTTGTCCGCCGGGAGCTCGATGATGCTCTGCTGCTGGATGTAAGCCTTGATCGAGCCCGCGCTGCTGTTGATCCTAGCGACGAACTCGTCGCGGCCGACGTGGTCGCCCTTGATCTTGTCGAGAACGCCCTGGATGACGGTGTTCCGGGTCTGCTCTTCGCCCTTCGTCCGGCCGAGCTGTTCGATGTCGATGTGGGGGTACATGATCTTGTAGAACGGGATGCAAACGAGGAACATTTCCCGGCGGATATTGTTGAAGTCGGCGAGCGAGCGCTGGACGATCTCCTCGAGGATGGGCAGGTTGCCCTGCGTCGTCCGGCGGAGCATCCGCAGGTGAGGTTCGGGCATGCGGAAGTTCCCGGTCGACTTGGCCAGGAGCTCGCCCTTCAGGAAGCGTTGATAGTCCTCGAGGGCGGCGACGGCCTTGACGACCTCGGCCTGGAGGGCGGCGGCGCCCCCGGAGAGCGTGGGGATGTCGACCCGGTAGAGATCGATAATGGCGGGCATCTGGTCGATGGCCGCCTGGGTGTATTCCTGAGGCGGGTTCTTGAGGTTGTCCTTGGCCCTCTTCACGAGGCCGGGGATGAGCTTGGCCCGGGCCGTCGCGGCGGCGGCGCCGGCGCCGCCGTTCTTGACGAGCACGCTCCTGACGCTGTTGACGAAAAGGCCGTTGTAGAGGAGCGGATTGTCCTGCCAGGGGACGGTATCCTGGAGCTTGTTGAACTCGAGGTCGAGGAAATCGAGGTAGAGCTCGCGATCGATCTGATTGTCGGCGGAGAGCTTGGACTGGTCGATCTTGGTGACGAGCTCCTGATTGAACGCGTTGAGCTGCTCAAAGAACTTGTCGAGGGCCCCTTCGCTCGGGTCCTCGAGCTTGTCGTTGTACTTCGTGAAGCCCTGCAGGGTCCCGGCGGTCGGGTAGAACTTGAAATAGGCGTCCCAGAACGTGTCCTGGAACTTCTTGAATTTGGCGTCCTCGGCCGACTGGGCGAGCAGGACGCCTGTCGTGCAGGCGACGAGGGCGAGCACGGCGATGACGGCGGCGGTCTTTTTCATGCGTTCCTCCTCAAAAGCGTCTCGGAAATCCTAGCACACTTCTTCCTTCCCTGACAAACCCTTTTACAACCCTCGCTATATGTGAACGGGGTTCACGTTTACCAACGGATGAAGGCCGAAGCCCAGGTGTACCCGGATCCGAACGCCGTCAGGGCGACGAGGTCCCCCCGCTTGATCCGGCCGGATCTCACGGCCTCGTCGAGGGCGATGGGGATGGAGGCGGCCGTCGTGTTGCCGAAGCGGTCGATGTTCCGGACGACCTTTTCGACCGGGATCCCGAGGCCCTTGGCGACCATGAGCGAGATCCGGTCGTTGGCCTGGTGGGGGATGAGAGCGTCGATGTCCTCGACCGTCAGGCCGTTCTTTTCGAGACCGAGGCGGACGGCCTCGGGCATGCGCTGGCAGGCGTTGACGAAGACGTTCCGGCCGTCCATCTTCGGGGCGAAGCGGCCCTCCTCGAAAAAGGCCGTCTGGAACGTCGGCTTGTCCTTGGGGCTCGGCTTCTCCATCCACAGTTGGGAGACGAAATTCCCGTCCGCGAACAGGTGGGTCGAGAGGATGCCCCGGCCGTCGCCGTCCGGGCCCGGCTCGAGGATGACGGCCCCGGCGCCGTCGCCGAAGAGGACCGACATGTCCCGGCCCTTGTCCGAGAAATCGAGGTTGCTCGATTGGACCTCGGCGGCGACGAGAAGGATCCTCTTGTACGTCCCGGTCCGGATGTACTGGTCGGCGACGGACAGGGCGTAGATGAAGCCGCTGCACTGGTTGCGGACGTCCAGGGCGCCGGTCGTGCCCAGCCCCAGCTTGGCCTGGACGATAACGCCGATGCCGGGGAAGTAGTGGTCGGGAGAGAGGGTCGCCGCGACGACAAAATCGATGGTGGCCGGATCGACCCCGGCGTCGGCGATGGCCAGCCGGGCCGCCTCGACAGCCAGGTCGGACGAGCCGACCCCCGGATCGACGTGGTGCCTCTCGCCGATGCCGCTCCGCTCCCGGATCCACGCGTCGGACGTGTCCATGAGCTTTTCGAGGTCAAGGTTGGTGACGACGCGGGGCGGGACGTAGTGGCCGGTGCCGGTGATGATGGTCCGAGGAATTGTCATGCTCATTGTTATTATAGAGGATGCCTCCCTAAAAATAAAATCCGGACGGCGGAGGTCCGGATCACAGCAAACCCTTCCAGAGGTACCAGGCGATCGTCTCGCCCAGGCCCTGCTCGAGGGAGAAGACGCTCTCGAAGCCCAGCTCTCGCCGGGCCTTGCCGGCGTCGGCCACCCAGCCGTCCGGCTTCATCTGCTTGTACTTGCTGACGTTGAAGAGGGCGTTCCCGCCCCCGACGAAGCGCCCGACGCCCTCCGACGCGACCGAGGCCAGATAGGCCGACCAAATGGGCAGCCGGATAGGGACCGGCTTCTTGCCGAGGAGCCCGGCGGCGATCCGGCCGATGTCCTCCCAGCTGTAGGTCCGCGGGTCGGCGACGTTGAAGATCTCCCCGCTCGGGCTGCCGGGGTCGCCGGCCATCAGGCAGGCCCGGACCGCGTCCCGGACGTAGATGAGGCTCAGCCGCTTCTGACGGCCGAGGATCGGCTTGACGCCCCGCTTGATCCAGCGGAAGAACTCCAGGAAGTCCTCGTCCCGGGGGCCATAGACGGCCGCGGCCCTGAGGAGGACGACGGAGAAGCGGTCCTTGTATTTGAGGACCTCCCGCTCCGCCTGGAGCTTGCTCTCGCCGTAAGGGGAGACGGGCCGCGGCGGATCGTCTTCGGAAACGCCGCCTTGGGGGGACGAGGGCCCGGCGGCGGCCAGGCTGCTCACATGGACGAAGCGGAGACTGCCGGACTGGCTCTCGAGGGCCCGGAGCAGATTTGCCGTCCCTTCGCAGTTTACAGTATAATATTCTTTCGGTCTGAGGGTTTTGGTCAGTCCGGCCGCGTGGTAAACGCAGGCCAGGCCGGCCGGCAGGCCGGGCACGCTCCCGAGATCCCCGGTGAGGAGGCGCACGCGCTCGATCCCCTCGAGCCAGCGCAGCTTGCACGGGTCGCGGACGAGGGCGGTGACCTCGACGCCGGGTCTTTCGAGGAGCGCTTCGACGAGATGGCTCCCGAGGAAGCCCGTTCCTCCGGTGACCAGGACTCGCATGGGCCGGATTGTATGAGATTCGGCCGCGGCGGTCAATGACGCCGTGGGCGGATCCGCGGAATCGACGGAATCAGAGGAGACGCGCGTGGACCTTTTCGACAAGTGCCTGTCCTTCACTCGGGCCGATGAGCTCAAGGCGGCCGACCTGTACCCCTACTTCACCCCCATCCAGGAGGCGGTCGGGAACCGCATCAAGGTCGGGGGCCGGCCGATGATCATGGTCGGCTCGAACAACTATCTCGGCCTGGCCGATCATCCCCGGGCCAAGGCGGCGGCCAAGGAGGCGGTCGACCGTTACGGGGTCGGGACCTGCGGCTCGCGCTTCCTGACCGGTACGATCGACCTCCACGAAAAGCTCGAGGAGCGGCTGGCCAAGTTCCTGAACCGCGAGGCCGCCTTGACCTTCAGCACGGGCTACCAGACCAACCTCGGCATCATCTCCACGATCGCCGGGAAGGGCGACCATATCCTCATCGACCGCATGGTCCACGCCAGCATCATCGACGCATGCCGCCTGTCGTTCGCCACCGTCCACAAGTTCCGCCACAATGACATGAAGGATCTCGAGCGACTGCTCGCCTCGCTCGATCCCGGGGCCGGCAAGCTTATCGTCGTCGACGGCGTCTTCAGCATGGAAGGCGATATCGCCGACCTGCCGGGCATCGTTCCGCTGGCCCGGAAGCACGGGGCCCGGATCCTCGTCGACGACGCCCACGGCATCGGCGTCCTCGGCGCGAAGGGCCGGGGCACCCCCGAGCACTTCGGCCTCGAGAGCGAAATCGACCTGGTCATGGGCACCTTCAGCAAGACCTTCGCTTCGATCGGCGGCGTCGTGGCCGGCGCGAAGCCGGTCATCTCCTACATCAAACACCATGCCCGGCCGCTGATCTTCAGCGCCGCGGCGACGCCGGCTTCGGTCTCCTCGGTCCTGGCCATCCTGGACATGCTCGAGACGCAGCCGGAGCTCCGGGCCCGTCTCTGGGTCGTCACCGAGCGCATGCGGACCGGCTTCCGGGCCATGGGTTACGATACGGGCCTCTCGCAAACGCCCATCATCCCCGTCCTCGTCGGCGATGACGAGAAGGGCTTCATGCTCTGGAGGCTCCTGCGGGAGGAAGGGATCTTCACGACGCCGGTCGTCTATCCCGCTGTCCCCCACGGGCAGACCCTGATCCGGACGAGCTACGGGGCCGGCCACACCGATGAGGAGCTCGACGCCATCCTCGCGGCCTTCGAGAAATGCGGCCGGACCCTGGGGATCATCTGAGCAGGCCCGGGGACCGGACCATGACGAAGAAACCCCGACTCGCTCCTCTCATCGCGCTCGTCTGGCTCGCGGCCGCCGTGGCGGCCCATGCGGCGACCATCACCATGCCCCTGTCGCAGGTCAAGCCGGGCATGAAGGGCCGCGGCAAAAGCGTCTTTCAGGGCCAGGTCATCGAGGATTTCGAGGCCGAGATCCTCGGCATCCTCGCCAACACCTCGCCCAAGCGCAACATCATCCTGGCCCGGCTCAAGGGCCGGGGCCTCGAATCGACCGGCATCATCGGGGGCATGAGCGGCAGCCCCGTCTACATCGACGGCAAGCTCATCGGCGCCGTTGCCTACGGCTTCAGCTTCTCCAAAGAGGCCATCGCCGGGATCACGCCGATCGAGGAGATGCTCGCCGTCGGCACGGCCCCTGAAGAAGCCGTGCCGGGCGCCGCAGCGCCCGTCATCATCCGCGACGGCATGACCCAGGAGGAGCTTTCCGGGACGTTCCTGAAAGCGCTCGCGACCGGGCGCGGCGACCGGGGAGGCGGGTTGACCCTTGCCCCCCTCGAGCTGCCTCTCGTCGTCGGCGGATTCTCCGCCCGGGCCTTCGAGAGGGCCCGTTCGTTCTTCGCCCCCATGGGATTCCGGGCCCTCCGGGGCGGGACCGGGGGGCAGGCCAGGCCCTCCGACGCGCCCGCCGCCCCCTCCCTCCGCGAGGGCGACGCCGTCGGGGTTCAGCTCATCGGCGGCGACCTCGACATGTCCGCGGTCGGGACCGTGACCTACGTCGACGGCGCCAAGGTCCTCGCCTTCGGCCATCCGGTCTACAACCTGGGCAAGGTCGATTACGCCATGACGCGGGCCGACGTCATCACGGTCATGCCCAGCCTCGAGAGCTCGTTCAAGCTGGCCTCGATGGGACCCGTCATCGGCCGCTTCAGTCAGGACCGGACGCCCGGGGCGGCGGGGGAGATCGGGGCCCTGCCCCGCCTCATCCCGCTCAACATCGGTTTCCAGACCGGGCCGGCCACCCGCAAGGAGTACAAGCTCAAGCTCATCGCCGACAAGTTCCTGACCCCGGCGCTCATCAACATGGCCGTCTCCGGTCTCGTCACCAGCGAGGAACGGAGCTACGGCGACATCACGCTCGATTTCAACGCCGACGTCTTCCTCGACGAGGGCGGCCTCGGCGTGCACCTCGAGGACCTTTTTTCCGGCAGCTATGACGCTCCTCCCGTGAGCCTGTCCGGGCTCCTGGCCGCCGTCGTCCACTACCTGCTGAACAACGAGTTCAAGGACGTCGGCATCTTCCGCATCGACCTCAACGTCCGGGCCATCGAGGAAAGCCGGCTGGCCACCCTCGAAAAGGTCCTCCTCGATAAATACGAGGTCTCCCCGGGCGAGGCCATCCGTCTCAAGGCCTTCTATCGGACCCAGGACGAGGAGAGCCTGGTCGAGGAGGTCACGATCGGCGCCCCCGCTCTGCCCGCCGGGAGCGAATTCCAGATCCTCGTCGGCGACGCCGCGTCGATGCAGCAGGTCGAGCGGACCCAGTATCGCATCCAGGAGTACGTTCCGAGGAGCCTCGAACAGCTCGTCCGGCTGCTCAGCAATCTCCGCAAGAACAACAGGATCTATTTCCGGATCATGGCCACCAAGCCGGGTCTCTTCCTGAAAGGGGAGGAGCTGCCCAACCTGCCGCCGACGCTGAAGACGATGTTCGCTTCGCCGCGGGCCTCGGCCGCGGGCCCGACGGAGATCACCCGGTCGACGCTGAGCGAATACCAGCTCGCCATCCCCTATGTCTTCAAGGGCGGGGCGACCATCCCCGTCCGCATCCGCAAGTAACGAAGTAGGAGCCCGTGCCATGCGCAAACGCACCCTGCCCGCCGTCCTCGGATCCCTCATGCTCGTCTCGGCCCTCCAGGCCGTCGTGCCCCAGAAGTGGGAGCTCCGGACCCGGGACGATTATCTGCGGGGCAAGTTCGAAGGCATCTCGGTCTCTTACGACGGCACCCTCGCCCTGGCGCCCAAGGAAGAGAAGATCGCGGCCCCCCAGGAGGAATTCTATCTCTCGGTCCTGGCGACGGAGGACGGCGTGACCTTCCTCGGCACGGGCCACGGCGGCAAGGTCTACCGCATCGACAAGGACGGCAAGGCGGAGCTCTGGTTCCAGGCTTCAGAAATGGACGTGACCTCGCTCGTCCAGGACCGGAAGGGGACGCTCTACGCCGCGACGTCCCCGAACGGGAAGATCTACAAGATCACGGACAAGGGCAAGGGCGAAGAGTTCTTCAATCCGGCCGAAAAATACATCTGGGACCTCCTCTTCCTCGACGCGGGCGAGCTCTGGGCGGCCGTCGGCGAGAGCGGCGGCATCTACCGGATCTCGGCGCTCGGCGAAGGGCGGATGTTCTTCAAGGCCGCCGAGAACCACATTCTCTGCCTCGAGCGGACCTCCCGCGGGGACGTCGTCGCCGGGAGCGGCGGCAACGGGCTCGTCTACAGGATCTCGACGGAAGGGCGCGCTGCGGTCCTCTTCGAAACGCCCTACGAGGAAGTCCGGGCCCTGGCCCTCGACCGCGAAGGGTTGATCTACGCCGCGGCGTCGGGGACGCCGACGCGGGCGCGGAAGGAGGAGGGCCCGGAAGCGCCCGTGCGTCTCGACAGCGCAGTCGTCCTCACCGTCAGCGCCTCCGGGGGCGTGAGCCGGCCCTCGGCCGCCTCGGGCGCGGCGCCTCCAGCCGGCTTCTCGGCCAAGGAGGGCGGGGCGCTCTATCGCGTCACCGCCGACGGGCTGGCCAAACGCCTGTGGAGCTCCGACGACGAGATGATCTACTCCCTTCTCTGGCGCGAGGACGGGAACAGGGTCGTCTTCGGCACCGGCGGAAAAGGCCGGATCTACTCCGTGGACCGGGACGAGAGGGTGGCCTTGCTCCTCCAGCAGAGCTCCGAACAGGTCTATCAGCTCGCGCCCCTCGATTCCAAGATCTACGTCCTGTCAAACAACCCCTGCTACTTCGGGCTGCTGCTCACCGAGCAGCGCTTCACCGGGGAATACACGAGCCCGGTCCTCGACGCCCGGACGCAGGCCTCGTGGGGGCGCGTCGTCTGGGACGCCGCTGTGGCCGCCGGCGCCTCGGTCCAGCTCCAGAGCCGGAGCGGCAACACGAGCGAGCCCAACGCGACCTGGACGGACTGGTCGCCTTTCTACGGCAAGACGGAGGAACAGGTCCTCAGCCCGAAGTCCCGCTTCCTCCAGGTCAAGGTCCTCCTGCGTACGCAGACCGGGAAGGCTTCGCCCGTTTTCAACCGGCTGACCGTGTTCTTCCTGCAGGCCAACGTGGCCCCGGCGGTGACCCGGCTGGAATTCTTGAAGCCCAACGAGGTCTACCTCAAGCTCCCCGACCAGGACGACGTCATCCTGGGCGTCGAACGGAACCTCGCCGAGGAGCCGCGGAGGCCGGACGAGCTCCGCATCGGCATGGCGGCCCGGAAGTCCGAGCGCAAGGGCTTCCAGACGGTCACCTGGGACGCGGACGACGAGAACGGGGACACGCTCCGCTACGCGCTGGCCATCAGGAAGGACGGCGAGGCCGAGTGGCGCGTCCTCGAGCCGGCCTGGACCGAGACGATCTACGCCTTCGACACGCTGGCCTTCCCGGACGGGACGTATCTCCTCCGGCTCACGGCCTCCGACTCGCCGTCGAACCCGCTGGGCCTCGAGCTCAAGTCCGACAAGACCAGCCCGCCCCTGGTCATCGATAACTCCCTGCCCGTCGTCAAGGGGTTCACCGCGGCGAAGACCGGGGCCGGGCTCGACATCGCCTTCCAGGCGGAGGACGCCTATTCCTACATCGAGGAGGCCAAGGTGCTCGTGCGGCCGGGGGAATGGCGCGTCGTCTTCCCGGTCGACGGGATCGCCGACTCGCGCAGCGAATCGTTCAAGCTCTCGCTGAAGCTTCCGGCCGGGGCGGAGAACCAGGTCACGGTGAGGGTCCGGGACAGCTTCGGGAATGTCGGGGTGTTCCGGCAGAATTTCTGAGGCCGGGCTACTTCTTGGCCCGCTCGAGGTAGTTGTCCTCGCGCGTATCGACGCGGATGACGTCCCCTTCCTTGATGAACTCCGGCACCTGGACGATCGCGCCGGTCTCGAGGACGGCCGGCTTGTAGAGGGCCGTCTTGGTCGCGCCCTGGAGCCGGGGCTCGGTGCTCGTGACCTTGAGGTCCATGATGTGGGGGAGGTTGACGCCGACGGCCTTGCCGTCGTACATCTCGACCTCGATGACCGTGTTCGGCTTGAGATACTTGACGGCCTCCCCGATGGCCTCGGCGTTCATGGTGACCTGCTCGTAGTTCTCGAGGTTCATGAAGAAGTAATCGCCGCCCTGCTCGTAGAGGAACTCCATCTCCAGCTCGTCGAGGCGGGCCTGCTCGAGCCGCTCCTCGGAGCGGAAGCGATGTTCGGTCTGGGAGCCGACCAGGATGTTGCGCAGCTTCGTCTGGACCATGGCCTTCCACCGGCCGGGCGTGATGAGCTGCATCTCCATCACCCGGTACAGGGTGCCGTCCATGACGATGACCATGCCTTTGCGGATGTTGGTCGCGTCGATCATTAGGGTCCTCCGAGGGATACGGGCGCCGGGGCGTCCGTCAAGCCAGTCATTCTATCACACTCGTCAAAGACATGCATGGAGGCACCTCGGCGCTGCCGCCTCCTTGCTCGGGCCGCGCCCTCCGTCGGCCGCTCGCCGGCCCGGCGAGCCGGCTCGCTTCGTATCCGGGCTTCGCTCTCCTCATGCTCTGCGTGAGGATCCGTGCCCGCTCCGCCCTCCCACGGCCTCCTCTGGGCATCGCCCCTGCGCGTTCGTCCGCAGCGCTCGAGGTGCCCTAGAAGATATGACAGGTTGCTTTCAGCGGACATTTCTTTTATATAAGGTTGCGAAAGTACAGTAATGAAGAACATCTCCCGAGTTTTGGTTTTTTTGACGGCGCTCGGGCTCGGGACGGGCTGCAAGACGGCCGCGGAGGGGAACATGGTCGACCTGGTTCTGGTCAACGGGAAGGTGTGGACAGGCGACCCGGCGCGGCCGTGGGCCGAGGCCGTGGCCGTCCGCGACGGCAAGATCTTCGCTGTGGGGACGGCGGCGGAGCTGCGGGCCCTGTCGCCATCGGGGGCGAAGCTCGTCGAGCTCGGCGGAGGGCTCGTGCTGCCGGGGTTCATCGACAGCCACACCCACTTCCTGGCCGGCGGGTTCGCCCTGAAAAGCATCCAGCTCCGCGAGGCGAAGAGCCGGGAGGACTTCGTCGCCCGCATCGCGGCCAAAGCCCTGGAGGTCGGGCCGGGGCGGTGGATCCTCAACGGCGACTGGGACCACCAGCGATTCACGCCGGTCGAGCTGCCCCGCAAGGACTGGGTCGACGCCGTGACGCCGGACAATCCCGTCTGCGTCAACCGTCTCGACGGGCATATGATCCTGGCCAACAGCCTGGCCCTCAAGCTGGCCGGCGTCACCAAGGCCACGCCGGTCCCGCCGGGCGGCGAGATCGTCAAGGACCCGGCGACCGGCGAGCCGACGGGGATCCTCAAGGACACGGCCATGGACCTTGTCTATGCCAAGATCCCCGATCCCACGTTCGACGAGAAGCTCGAAGCGGCCGAAGCCTCGGTGCGGCACGCCGCGGAGAACGGCGTCACCTCGGTCAACGAGATGGCCGACGCGTCGAGCCTGGAGGTTTTCCAGGAGATGGCCCGGCGCGGCCGGCTGACGACCCGCGTTAACGTCTACATCCCGATCACCGAGGTCGACACGCTGGCCCGGCTCAAGCTGAAATCCCCGTTCGGCGATCCCTATCTCCAGCTGGCGGGCCTCAAGGGCTTCATGGACGGCTCGCTCGGCTCGGCGACGGCCTATTTCTTCGAGCCGTACACGGACGATCCGAAGACGTCGGGGCTTCTCCACGGCCAGATGTTCCCCGAGGGGATCATGGAAGAACGGATCCTGGAGGCCGATCGGGCCGGGCTCCAGCTGGCCATCCACGCCATCGGCGACCGGGCCAACAGCCTGCTCATCGACATGGTCGAGAAGGCCGTCGCCGCGAACGGCCCGCGCGACAGGCGCTGGCGAGTCGAACACGCCCAGCACATGAGGCCGGCCGACATCGTCCGGTTCGGCCGGCTCGGACTGGTGGCCGCCGTCCAGCCCTACCACGTCATCGACGACGGCCGCTGGGCCGAAGGCAAGATCGGGCCCGAGCGGGCCAGGACGACCTATGCGTTCGAATCCCTGCGCCGGGCCGGAGCGGTCCTCGCCTTCGGGTCGGACTGGACGGTCGCCCCGTTGAGCCCCATCCTGGGGATCTACGCCGCGGTGACGCGCCGGACCCTCGACGGAAAGAAGCCCGGCGGCTGGATCCCGGAAGAGAAGGTCTCCGTCGAGGAGGCCGTCCGGGCCTACACGGCAAGCGGCGCCTGGGTCCAGTTCGCCGAGGCGGCCAAGGGGACGATCGAAGCCGGCAAGCTGGCCGACCTCGTCGTTCTCGACCGCGACATCTTCACCATCCCGCCCGAGGAGATCGGCGGGGCCAAGGTCCGGATGACCGTCTTCGAGGGCCGCGTCATCTACGGGAAGGATTGATGGCCGCGGGACTCTTTCCGGCCGAGCCCGGACACATCGGCTCGGACGAATCGGGCAAGGGGGATTTTTTCGGCCCCCTCGTCATTGCCGCCTTCTTCCTGCCCGAGGGCCAGGAGGGGGTCGTGAGGAAACTCGGGGTCAGGGACTCGAAGAAGCTAACGGATGCCCGCTGCCGGGAGATTGCCGAGGCCCTCAAGCGGGGCTACCCGTACCACTCCGTCATCAGCATCGGCCCCGAGAAATACAACGAGCTCTGGGCCAAGCTCCGCAATCTCAACCGGCTGCTGGCCTGGGGGCACGCCCGGGCCATCGAGAACATCCTCGAGCGCGTCCCGGCCGGGAAGGCCATCACGGACCAGTTCGGCGACGAGCGGTTCGTCCGCAACGCCCTGCTCCAGAAGGGCCGGGAGATCGAGCTCGTCCAGATGCCCCGGGCCGAGGAGGACGCCGCGGTCGCGGCCGCCTCGATCCTGGCCCGGGCGGAGTTCCTGATGAGGCTGCGCTACCTTTCGAAAGACGTCGGGACCGAGCTGCCCAAGGGCGCCTCGGAGCAGGTCGAGGCCGCGGCCGTGAGGCTCGTTCGAGAGAAGGGGCCCGGCATCCTGGATAAGGTGGCCAAGACCCACTTCAAGACGACCGTCCGCGTGCTGGCCGCCGCCGGGGTCGACAGGCTCGTCTGAGATGATCGTCCTGGGCAAGGTCGCCCTCATCGTCGCCCTCCTGCTCGTCCTCATCCGCCTCAAATGGGACCTCGGCCTGATCCTCTTCCTCGACACGTGTCTCGCGGCCGTGCTGTTCGGCATGGCCCCCGGCGCGTTCGGCCGGGCCGTCCTCTCCGGCGCGACGTCGTGGGAGACGCTCGAGCTCGCCGGGATCGTCATCCTCGTCCTCTACCTCGGCGAGTTCCTCCAATCGAGCGGCGCCTTCAGGACCATGGTCGGCGCGCTGAAGAACCTCGTCCGGGACGACCGGCTCATCCTGGCCATCCCCTCGGCCTTCATCGGCCTCCTGCCGATGATGGGCGGGGCCATGATGGGGGCGCCCATCGTCGAGGAGGCGGCCCGCCGCTGGGACGTCGACCCGGCCTGGAAGACCTTCTTCAACTACTGGTTCCGGCACGTCTGGGAGTACTGGTGGCCGCTTTATCTCAACATCATCATGGCCGCGGCCATCTTCCAGGTCCCGGTCTGGAAGATCAGTCTCTACCAGGCGCCGTTCAGCCTGGTGGCCATCGGGGCCGGGATCGCCGTTCTCTTCAAGAAGCTGCCGCGGCTGCCGTGCGAGCGGGAACGATGCGGCTCGTGGAAGGACGCCGGATTCGTCGTCTTCAGCATCTGGCCCATCGTCCTGACCATCGTCCTTATCTTTGCCTTTCGGCTGAACATGCTCATCGCGCTCGCGGCCGCATCGGTCCTGACCCAGCTGACGTCGCGGGGCGACCTCAAGTCCCGATGGGGCGTCGCCGTCCGCGGCTTCTCGATCCGGACGGTCTGGCTCATCATCGCCGTCATGGTCTTCAAGAAGGTCCTCGAATCCTCGGGGGCGCTCGAGGCCGTCGTCCGGGCCGTCCCACCCCGCGGCCTGTCCGCATACGCGCTGATGTTCGCGGCCCCGTTCGTCGTCGGCCTGCTGACGGGCGTCAATCAGGCCTTCGTGGCCATCTCCTTTCCGCTTCTCGTCCCGATCATCGGCACCGGGGCGCCCGATATGGTCCTGATGACCTTCGCCTACGTCAGCGGCTTCGTCGGCATCCTCCTCTCTCCGGCCCATCTCTGCCTGTCCCTGACGGCGGATTACTTCAAGGCCGACCTGAAGGACGTCTACCGCATCCTCGCCGGACCCGCGGCCGTCGTCTTCGCCGTGGTCCTCCTGGAGCTCTTGATCTTCCGCATCCTCTGAAATGGGGATATGGGCCTGTGTCTGTATCCCCGGTCCTTCCGTTTCAGGATGGTCGGCCCGACGGCGTAGCGATAGGATGAGCGTCAGATTCTTTCGCAAATAATCGGCTATTTTGTCTCTCAGGGGAAGCACAAATCCGCGCGTCATCCCCGCGGGCGATTCGATAAAGGTTGGATGTCACAACTTGTCACTTATTGTCACATCGTGCTTCTTGACAAATTCATTCCCGCCACATTTAAATATTGCAATTGAAGGAAGTTCTTTTTTCATCATCAGTTAATTAAAGAGTTAAGGAGGAACAAATGGGAAAAACGAGGAGCCTTGGAGCAAGGATTGCGATCATTGTCGCGATTGTTACCGCGGTCGGGCTCTGCATTTGGCATGTCGTTGGCTATCACCAGAGCCAGGCAAAAATGAAAGCGGAAATTTCCTTTCTCGAAAACGAAACTAAAGGCATCATCACCAGACTTGATACAAAGAATCCCACAGAGTTCATGAAAACCATGGCGGAATTAAACCTGATATGGGAAAAGGTTGATGCTATTGAGGCGTCTCGCACAAGGATAACATCAGGGGCGAGTTGGATGCAGCGCGCGCTAATAAGAAGCGTGCCGAGTGACTGGAGTCAGCAGATCATCTCTAATGTGCAGGGAATATATCGGGAATTGCCCACGCGTTTTGTCCAGCAGTCCCAAGGCCTCGTAGTGACTCTGGAGGCCACGGCATCTCGGGGCGTGTCGGGAGAAGATATGAGAAGCGCCGCACTATCCTTCAGGAACAACCTCAAATCACTCACGTCTGTTGCGGCGGACACGGCCAACGTGGCCAAAAGCCATTCGATCCAAAACATCTCATTGGAGGACTCATTATCTAGCAATCGGAAGGCACGGGAGATCGATAAGTGGCTAGATATCGCTTTTCAGGCCGAAGCCCGGCTTATCAAGAAAAGCCAGGAGGCCGTATCAATAGCGATCCAAGCTGCCAATGCAACATATAAAATCGGAAAGGACGCACCTTCTTCAGAGATCCGGCACGCGCTTGAGTTATGGCAGAGCGCGTCTCGAACGGCAGACAATGCTCTCTATGACAAGTCCTTCAACCCAGGTACTCCTCCTGATTACGCGCTGCCCATATTAAGGCCGATTTTCCAATCATCCGTCGCGAGGGCTGAAGGAATCTCAGAAGATATCAGCCGGAACCTAATGGAAGTTGAAGCGAGCTACCGCCAGGCCGTTTCCGATGAGTCCAATATCTTTACGGGTTTTGCCCGGAAAGTCCGGCGGGGAACACGAACGGCGGGTAGCAATCTCATGCAGTTGGGTTCAGCAGCAGGTAAGAGCTTGGACAATATATCCAGGAAGCTAGCCTCGGATCTCCAAGAAGGAATGAGCAATACGATGAATGCTGCGGCGATGATTGCCGATAAGGGAATTCAGCTCTATCAGGAATCCAGGAAATCTGGTGTTCAGCGTTTTGTTGAAAGCAGAGATGGACAATATGTTCTTCTAGGGGGGCTGGGATTGATCCTCATTTTAGCTATCTTGGGCGGTGTAACAAACCGCAAATAAGCCATGAGGGTCGAGCAAGATCGCTCATTAGGCGATCAACATGGGCATGTTCCGGATGGACCATATGACCAATGTCGGCTATCTACGCAACGGTTCCAACATCAACAATAAGAAATGGACATCTGATAAATCGGCTTTGGCTTTTAGCGCTGTCAAAGAGGGAATTCCCGAAGCCGTTATAGCGGATCTTGATGAGTCGGGTTCTACGGATCTGCTTGATGATTATAAAACGGTTGTTAAAAATTTACGGCTTATCAAGAGCCCGGGCAAGGGAGTCTGGCAGAAACAGGACAAGCGCTGGAGCGAAGCGGCGGTGGCCGTTGATGATAAGGGAAGAATTTTGTTTCTTTTCTGCCGTTCGCCGTTGTCGATTTACGAATTCAACCAAATGGTCCTCTCCCTTCCTCTTGGCGTAATCAGAGCCTGCATGTTGAGGGTGACCCGGAGGCAGGCCTTTCTTTGCATTGTAATGGCCTTCAATTGGATCTCTGTGGCAGCTATGAAACCGGCTTCAATCCAGACGACTCCAATACAGACCAATGGCCGATTCCCAATGTGCTCGGTGTTCGAATGGCAATCATGAAATAAACGGGGCAAACATATAGATCGGTATGCATCGGACTCAATGTGGGCGCGGCTTCTGGCAATCGCTCTAATATGGGCTGTCGGATAGCAATATAAACTGGCGGAGAATGACGATTTATAGTGAATTCGAAACATATTCCAAAAAGCACGGGCCCTTGAAGGATCAGAGCTGATGTGTGAGGGAACCTGTCTTATCCTGGCTTGCGGATGAAGCCGGCAAGCATAAGCCTGGAGAATGCCATGGGCCAAAAGCTGTGATTAATGAAACAAAACGATTCCAGTGACAGAGAAACACAACCAGAGATTTATTGGACAGGAGGCTCCTTTGCTCCATTCGATATTTCCTTACGGCAAATTCCTTGAAATGGGTTTGTGTCTTTCTCATCAATCGCCTGATTAGCTAGAGTCAGAGGCCTTCTTTATCCAAGTGCTCGGTCGGCGGGGGACAAGGGAAGATCCGAAGCTAATTCGGCCGTTTTCTTAAGGTCGTTCATCGCCCCTACGAGGGCACGTATATTCTTGATTTAATGACAGGACGGCTCTTGGTATAATGACCGCGCTCGATTGTCTTTGATCTCAGGAGCGGCGCAATGGCTGACACGCAGCGGCTTTATTACGATGACGCGTACCTCCTCGAGTTCGAGGCCGAGGTCGTCGCCCGGGTCGAGCGCGACGGGCACCCGGCCGTCATCCTCGATCGGACCGCCTTCTATCCCGAGTCCGGCGGCCAGCCTTGGGACAAGGGGACGCTCGGCGGGGCGGAGGTCCTCGCGGTGCTCGACGAGGACGGGGCGATCGTCCACATCCTGCGGTCGGAGATCGCGGCCGGGCCGGTCCGAGGCCGGGTCGACCGGGCCACGCGCCTCGACCACATGCAGCAGCACACGGGTCAGCACGTCCTGTCCCAGGCCTTTTGGGAGCTCCTCAAAGGCGAGACCCTGTCCTTTCACATGGGCCCGGACGTCTCGACGCTCGAGATAGGCCTGAAGACGATCTCCGACGCCGATTGCGATCGGGTCGAGGACCGGGCCAACGCTGTCGTCTGGGAGGACCGGCCGGTCAAGACCTATTTCGTGCCCGAGGAGAGGATCGGCGAAGTGCCTCTGAGGAGACCCCCGAAGAAGCAAGGGCTTCTCAGGGTCGTCGAGGTCGACGGGTTCGACTATTCGGCTTGCGGCGGGACGCACGTCCGCCGCACCGGCGAGATCGGCCTCATCAGGATCGGCGGGACCGAAAAGATCCGCGGCAACCTCCGGTTCGAATTCCTGTGCGGGGGGAGGGCCTTGCGGGACTACAGGGCCAAGGACCGGTCGGCGCGGAAGCTGGCCGCGGCCTTCTCCTGCCCCGCCGCTGACGTGGCCGGGCCGATCGAGAAGCTCACGGCCGAGGGCAAGGCCCTGAAAAAGCGGGCCCGCCGTCTCGAAGAAAGGCTGGCGGCCTTCGAATCCCGGGAGGTCATCCGCGCCGCAGCCGGGCGCGTCATCGCCGGCGTCCTCGAGGACAAGACGCCGGAGGAGGCCCGCTTCCTGGCCCTTGCCATCGTCAAGAACGGGGAGTTCGCCGTGGCTTACGGGGTGGCGGGAGAGAGCCAAGCCCATGTCATCGTCGCCCGGTCCGAGACCTTCAAGGCCGACCTCCGGCAGGTCGTCCCGGTCGTGGCCGCGGTCATTCCCGTGAAGGGCGGGGGAGGCCCCTCGCTCGTCGAGCTGGTCATGACGGAACAAGCCAGGCTCGCGGACGCCGTCGCCGCCGCCGCGGCGTGGCTCCGGGAGAACATGTGAAGCGCGTCCTCGTCATAGGCAGCTCCAACACGGATATGATCGTCCGCGTCCCGCGCATCCCGCGGCCCGGGGAGACGGTCCTGGGCGGCGAATTCGCGATGGCGGGCGGGGGCAAAGGGGCGAACCAGGCCGTGGCCGCGGCCCGAGCCGGCGGCCGCGTTACCTTCATCGCCCGGGTCGGCGACGATGTTTTCGGAGAGCGGGCGCTGGCCGGCTTAGCGGCCGACGGCATCGACACGCGGTTCGTTCTCCGGACCGCCGGCGCGGCCTCGGGCGTCGCCCTCATCGATGTGGACGACCGGGGTGAGAACAGCATCTCCGTCGCCTCCGGCGCCAACGCGCTCCTCTCCGCCGAGGACGTCGAGAACGCCGCCGTGGCCTTTGCTGAGGCGGACATCGTTCTCGTCCAGCTCGAATCGCCGATCGAGGCCGTCGAAGCCGCGGTGAGGAAGGCGTGGGAGAAGGGCGTCCCGGTCATTCTCAATCCAGCCCCGGCCCGCCCGCTCGATGAGGGTCTCCTCTCCCGGGTCTCAGTCCTGACCCCCAACGAGAACGAAGCCGAGCTCCTCTCCGGGATCGCGGTCAGGGACGCGGACGGCGTTCAACGCGCGGCCGCCCGGCTCCGGGCGCGCGGTCCGGCAACGGTCATCATCACGATGGGCGATCGGGGCGTCTATGCTTCCGCCCCGGAATTCGAAGGGCTGGTCCCGGCCTTCAATGTCAATCCCGTCGATACGACGGCGGCGGGCGACGTCTTCAACGGCGCGCTGGCCGTGGCGTTGGCCGAGAAGCAGGCCCTGAGAGACGCCTTGCGCTTCGCCCAGGCCGCCGCGGCCATCTCCGTCACCCGCCCCGGCGCCCAGCCTTCCGCCCCCACCCGTGCGGAAATAGAAGCCCTCATCCGATTAAAAGGGAATAGTACCTAATAAGACGGGGACACGTACCGGAGGTACATGTCCCCCGCGACTACTCGTAGCGCAGGGCGACGATGGGGTCCATGTGGGCGGCCTTTTGGGCCGGGAAGATGCCGAAGAACAGGCCGATGGCCCCCGAGACCGAAAGCCCCAGCACGACCGACCAGAGGGAGACCGTCGCCGGGAGAGGGGTGGCCGCCTTGACGACGAGGGCGATGCCGAAGCCGACCAGGACGCCGATAACCCCGCCGACCCCCGTCAGGAAGATCGCCTCGATGAGGAACTGCTTCAGGATGTCGCCCGCGCGCGCGCCGATGGCTTTGCGGATGCCGATCTCGCGGGTCCGCTCCTTGACCGAGACGAGCATGATGTTCATGACCCCGATGCCGCCGACGAGGAGGCCGATCGAGGAAATGACGATCATGACCAGGTAGGCGGCGCCCGTCAGCTGGTTGTAGAGGTCGACCATCGTGTCCTGGGTCATGATGGAGAAGTCGTTGGGCTTTCCGGAGGGGACCTTGCGCCGCTGGCGGAGGACGTTGGTGATCTCCTCGATCGTCTCGCCGAGCGTGTCCTGCGCGCGGGGAGCGGCGATGATCTCCAGGCGGTCCTTCTCGTAGCGGAAGTATTTCATCAGCGTCGTGATGGGCAGTCCGACGAAGTTGTCCCGGCTCTGGCCGAACATCTGGCCCCGCTTGTTCAGGACCCCGATGACCGTGAAGGCCTCGGGGCCGACGCGGATCTCCTTGCCGACCGGGTTCGTCGTCGGGAAAAGGAGATCGGCGGTCTCCGAGCCGAGGACGCAGACCCGGGCGCTGCGGGCCACCTCGGATTCGGTGAGGAACCGGCCGAGCTGCGGCAGATAGAGGGACATGACGACGGGCCACTTATCGTTCATCCCGATGACCATGGCCGTGTCGCTCTTCTCGTTCCGGTACTTGACCTCGACCTGATCGAAGGGGCTGACGTAGATGCTGACGGCGACGGCCCTGACAAGGGGAGCGCCCTTTTCGATGGCCTGGGCGTCCTCGAAGGTCAGGTCCTTGCGCGTCCGCTGCTCATCGGTCATCCGCCCCATCTGGACGGCCTCGTTCTTGGTGATGATGATGAGGTCGGAGCCGGCCGACTGGAGCTCGGAGAGGAAGCTCTTGTTGAGGCCCTGGATGATGGAGACCATGCCGATGACGGTCATGACCCCGATGACGATGCCGAGGATGGTCAGGAACGAGCGCAGCTTGTGGGACCGCAGGGAATCGAGGGCCATGCGGAAGACTTCGCGGAAGATCTGGAGCCTCATTGTTCCGCCCTCAGGGCCTCGACGGGATCGAGCTTGGCCGCCCGGTTGGCCGGGTAGATGCCGAAGAACAGGCCGATCGACCAGGACATGACCATGGCCATCACGATCGAGGCGGGCTCGACGCTCGAGGGCATGGACGTCGCCGCGGACGCGATCCGCGCGACAAGGAAGCCGAGGACGATGCCGATGAACCCGCCCAGGCCCGAGATGACCGCGGATTCGATGAGGAACTGGTAGAGGATGTCGCGGCGCCGCGCCCCCACGGCCATGCGGATGCCGATCTCCTTCTTCCGCTCGGAGACGGAGACGAACATGATGTTCATGATGACGATGCCGCCGACGAGGAGGGCGATCGAGGACACGGCGATCATGGCGAAGTAGATGCCCGACGTGGCCGTCTTGTAGAACTGGATGAAGGTCTCGGACGTGGCAAAGGAGAAGTCGTCGGGGTCGTTGTAGCCCCGCTTCCGCCACGACCGGAGGACCGTCCGGACCTCCTCCTGGGCCTTGGCCATCTCCTCCTGGGAGTTCGTATGGATGTTGATATTGAGGGACCGGCGCGAACCGTAGACCTTCATGAAGGTCGTGATGGGAATGCGGACGTAATTGTCCTGGCTGTAGCCCAGGATCTTGCCCTTCTTCTTGCCCACGCCGATGATCTGGAAATTCCGCCCGCCGACCCTGAGCCAGCGGCCGAGCGGGTCGAGCGAGCCGAAGACCTTCTCGGTGATGTCGGACCCGATGACGCAGACGAAGCGGGAGTTCGTCTCGTCCATGCTCTGGAGATGGCGGCCGCTCGTGAGCTCGACGACCGAGCCGATCTCGTGGTCGAGGTAGGTCACGCCGCGGACCTCCGTCTCCTTGAGGGACTGGCTGCCGTACTTGACGGTCGCGCTGGACGAGGTGGAGGCACCGACGAGATCGCAGGCGGGGCAGTTGGCCCGGATGAGGTCGCGCTCGGCGAGGGTGATGTCCTTCCGCTTCATCTGCTCGCGGAAATCATTGAGGGACGTCCCGATCATGGAGAACTTCTGGACCGAGAAGTCGTTGGCCCCGTAGAACGACATCTTGGTGTAGACGTAATTGTTGAGCCCCTGGATGACCGAGACGACGGCGATGATGGTCAGGACGCCGATGATGATGCCGAGGAGGGTCAGGAAGGTCCGGAGCTTGTTGGACCGCAGGGAGACGAGGGCCATTGTGAACGATTCTTTGAGCTGCAGCTTGGCCATGGATGTGCCTTGTCTATTCTACCCTATGTATACGAAACCCCGAAAGGATGGTTCAACCTCGCTGTCGCCTACAAATCCCCGTTAGGCACTCGACGGCCCCGGAGGGTCGGCGGGGATCATCTCTGTTCGCTGCGGTGATTTGAAACGCCTTTCCGGTCCGGAGCTGATGGGAGGAGGCCGCATCTCCGTCCCGGAAACGCTAAATCCCCGCTCTATGCTCACTTCGATGACACCCCGCCGCCCCTTCTTCCAGGGCCTTTCCCAAGACTGCCGCGAGGCATGTTCCTTGACTTAATCCGAGGCGGGCCTGATAATAGGGGCTACACTCCTATGTTGATGCGATTAAATAAGTTTTTAGCGCACGCCGGGGTGTGCTCGCGGCGGGAGGCCGACGTCTGGATCACCGAGGGGCGGGTCAGCGTCAACGGCAAGGTCGTCCAGGAACTCGGCCAGAAGATCGACCCCGCGCGCGACAAGGTCGTCGCCGGCGACAAGCTCGTCAAGGGCGAGGAGGAGCGGCAGGTCTACATCCTCCTCAACAAGCCGGCCGGCCTGGTCGTCAGCGTCAAGGACCCGTTCGGGCGGCCGACCGTCATGGACCTCCTCAAGAACCTGCCGGCCCGGGTCTATCCCGTCGGGCGGCTCGACCTCGACACCGAGGGGGCCCTCCTGCTCACGAACGACGGCGACCTGGCCCTCCGCCTGACGCATCCGCGCTTCGGCGCCGGCAAGGTCTACGAGGCCCGGGTCGAGGGCGAGCCGAAGGAAACGGACCTCGACAAGGTCCGGCAGGGCATCTTCCTCGAGGGCCGCAAGTCGGCCCCGGCCCGGATCATGGCCCTCCGGCACGGCCACCGTCACACGACGCTCAAGGTGGAGATCCACGAAGGCCGGAAGCGCGAGATCCGGAAGCTGTTCGAAGCGATAGGATTCCCGGTGGCCGGCTTGGTGCGCGTCGATTTCGCCGGCCTGACCCCCGAGGGCCTCAAAGCCGGCCAGTGGAGATACCTGCGGACCGCCGAGGTCCGGCGGCTGAAGAAGCTCGTCGGGCTCGAAGCGCCGCCGGCCGCTACTTCGATCCGTCCGGCAGTCCCTCGCCCTTCTCGCCCGGCGCGGCGAAAGCCCTGAGGCCCTTGGCGAGCCGCTGAAGCTCCCGGTCGGCCAGTCCGTGGACGGTGCCGTCCGGAAAATCCCCCTCCGCGTCGGCGGCCCCGGCCTCGACGCCCGTCAGGATCTCGATCCCCTCGTCGATCGTCTTGACCGGATAGACGTGGAACTTCCCGTCCTTGACCGCGGCGACGACGTCGGCCCGGAGCATCAGGTTCTGGATGTTCTGGCGGGGGATGATGACCCCTTGGGCCCCCGTCAGGCCCTTGGCCCTGCAGACCTCGAAGAAGCCCTCGATCTTCTCGTTGACCCCGCCGATCGGCTGGATCTCGCCCCGCTGGTTGAGCGAGCCCGTGACGGCTAGGTCCTGGCGAAGGGGCAATCCCGACAGGCTCGACAGAATGGCGTAGACCTCGGTTGAGGAGGCGCTGTCCCCGTCGACGCCGCCGTAGGACTGCTCGAAGGCGAGAGAGGCGCTCAGGGACATCGGCCGCTTGGTAGCGTACTTTCCCCGCAGATACCCGCCGAGGATGAGGACGCCCTTGTTGTGGGTCGGGCCGCTCAGGTCGGCCTCGCGCTCGATGTTGATGACCCCGGCCCGGCCCATGGCCGTCCGGGCCGTGATGCGGGCCGGCTTGCCGAACATGAACTGGCCCATGTCGTAGACCGATAGGCCGTTGACCTGGCCGACCACGGCGCCCTCCGTGTCGATGAGGATGGTCCCCTCCTCGATCATCTCCTGGATCTTGTCCTCGATGAGGCTGACCCGGGCGAACCGCTCGTCGACGGCCTTGTCGACGTCCTCGCGCCCGACGGCCGTCTTCTTGTTCCGGCGGGCCCAATAGCTCGCCTCGCGGATGACGTCGGCGATGATGTGGAACCGCGTGGACAGCTTCTTCTGCCGCCCGGCGATGCGCGTCGAGTACTCGATGAGGGCGCCGATGCCCTCCTTGTCGAGCGGCAGCAGGTCGTCCTCGTCGCAGATCTTCCTGATGAACCGGACATAGTCGCCGAACGATTTGTCGGCCTTGTCCATCTCCGAATCGAACTCGGCCTTGATCTTGAAGATCTTCTTGAAGTCCTCGTCCATGAAGTAGAGGAGGTTGTAGATGTAGGCGTCGCCGATCATGACGACCTTGACGTCGGCCTTGATGGGTTCCGGCTTGAGGCGGGCGGTCGTGAACAGGTACATCTGGAGGTAGTTCTGGATCTCGAAGATCTGGTTGCGCAGCGTTCGCTTGAGGACCGGCCAGACGCCCGGCTCGATGAGGGCGTCCAGGGCGTTGATGACGAGGTAGCCGCCGTTGGCCTTGAGGAAGGAGCCGGCCTTGATCATGGTGAAGTCCGTCTGGCTCATCCCGATCCGCGACATGGTCGATTCGATCGAGCCGAAGAGATTGACGTAGTTCGGGTTGGTCTCCATGACCACGGGGGCGCCGTGCTGGTCCGCGTTGTCCACGAGGAGGTTGACCCGGTACTCGAGGTAGTCCTCCACCGGCTCCTTCTCGTCCTTCTTCTGGTTCTTGAAGGAATCGAGGTTCTTGATCAGGGCCTTCTCGACCTCGTCGAGGTAGCCGCCGATCTTGGGGTAGCTGAACTTCGACCGGATGTCGTTGATGGCGCCCCGGATGACGGGCGTGATCGACTCCTCGTCCCAGCTCCGGAGCAGCGTCCGCGTCTCCTCGTCGATCTCCTTGAGCCGGTCGAACACCGCCTCGAGCTTGGCCGTCAGCTCCTCGTACTTCGCGCGCAGGGAATCCAGCGTCTCCTTGGGGACTTTCTTTTCCTTGACCAGACCTTCGATCTTGGCGAAGGGGATGGGCTGTCCCTCGAGGACGGGGATGAGGTCGGGACGGCTGAACAGGCCCATCTGGACCTGGATGACGGAGAAACCCTGCGCGGCCACCTCCGCCTCGAAGGCCTGGAGGATGTCCCGCTGCTTCTTCTGCTGGGATTCGACGAGAGCGTCGTGCTTTTCCGTGTAATAAGGGCTCTTCAGGAGCTGGGGCACGTTCGTCTTCAGCATCTCGATGAGCTTGGTCATGGCGTCGGCGAAGGCCTTCCCCTCGCCGGCCGGAAGCAGGATGAGGACGGGCTCGTCGGGGTACTTGAAGTTGTTGACGTAGAGGATGTCGTCGGGCGTCTTGTCGGCCTTCTCGAGCTGGTCGAGCAGCTGCTTGATCGTCGTGGTCCGGCCGGTGCCGACCATGCCGGTGATGAAGATGTTGTAGCCGAGGCTCTTGATGTCGAGGCCGGTTTGGATGGCCCGCAGGGCCCTCTCCTGGCCGATGATCTCCTTGCAGGGCCGGGCCTCCGCGCTCGATTCGACGGGGAGGAGGTCGGGACAGCACGTCCAGCGCAGGGCGTCCGGGGCAAGCTCGGTGAATCCGGTCTTCGTTCTCATGCCTCAACTCCTTGAATCCCAACCTACCATAATCCCCCCGTTTCCTCAAGGCGGCGGGACGGCGCGCCGCGGGCTCTGGCCGGCCCCCGGAATCCGGATCTCCGGAGGGGACGGTTGCGGCCGGGGATGAATTGCGACCCGACATCTGATAGAATAAGGCCCCATGAGCATCCGACCTGTCCGTTCCCCGGCGCGCCCCGGCGCCGATGTCCGCACGGAGGGCCGGACCTTCGCAAAGCCGATCTCCGACAAGGGGGCGTGACGACCATGAAAATCCATCAAGGCAAGCTCCAGGCCAAGGGGTTCCGGATCGCGATCGTTGTCAGCCGCTTCAACAGCTTCATCTCCGAGCGGCTGCTCGAGGGGGCCCTGGAGGCCCTCCAGAAGATGGGCGCCCAGGAAGCCGACCTGACCGTCTACAAGGTGCCGGGCTCGTTCGAGGTCCCGATCATCGCCAAGAAGGTGGCCAAGGCCAAATCGGCCGACGGCATCCTCTGCGTCGGCGCCCTTATCCGCGGCGACACCCCCCACTTCGACTTCCTCAGCGCCGAAGTGACCAAGGGCCTGGCCCAGATCGCCATGGAGGACGGCGTTCCCATCTCCTTCGGCATCCTGACGGTCGACACGGTCGAGCAGGGCATCGAGCGGGCCGGGACCAAAGCCGGCAACAAGGGCTACGACGCCGCCTTCTCGCTCATCGAGACCTTGAACGTCATCAAGGAGGCGGGCCTCCGCTGAGAGCGGACGCGGCTCGAGCCATGGGACCACGACGCCAGGCGAGGGAGTGCGCCCTCCAGATCCTGTTCGAGCTCGAGTTCAACGCCGGCGATCCCAAGGACCTGGTCAAGGTCTACTGGGAGCATCAGAAGGCGGCGCGCGAAGCCCGCGTCTACGGGACCTGGATCGTCGAGACGATCCTCGCCCACGGCGCGGACATCGACGGGGCCATCCAGGCGGTCTCGAAGAACTGGCGCCTGGCCCGGATGGCCGTGGTCGACCGGAACATCCTGAGGATCGCGGTCTGCGAGCTCCTCTACGAGCCGGCGCTCGTCCCGGCCATCGTGATGGATGAGGCGATCGAGATCGCCAAGCGCTACAGCGGCGAAGAATCGGCCGTCTTCGTCAACGGCGTCCTCGACGCGGTCGTCCGGAGCCTCAAGGGGACCCCGGCGAAAGCCGGCGGGACGGCCAAAGAAGGGGAGCATGAGTAAAAAAGAGGAGCCCGCCGAGCTCGACCAGGACGTCGCCCGGCGGGAGAAATACCGAAAGCTCGGGGAAGCGGACGTCCCGCTCTTCCCCTATACGGCGGCCCGGACGCACGAGGTCGCGGAGGCCGTGGCGGCGTTCGCCTGCCTGACCGCGGCCGAGCTCGAAGAGAAGAAAGCGGCCGTCGTCGTCCCCGGCCGGATCATGTCCCTCCGCCGGATGGGCCGGGCGACGTTCTTCCACATCTCCGACGGGCGGCAGCAGCTTCAGGCCTACGTCCGCGAGGACAAGGTCGGGGCCGGGGCCTATGAGCGTTTCGCCCTCTTCGACCTCGGCGACGTCGTCTCGGTTTCGGGGGCGCTTTTCAAGACGCGCACCGGCGAGCTGACCGTCCTCTGCGACGCCGTCACCTTCCTGGCCAAGTGCCTCCACCCGCTGCCAGAGAAGTGGCATGGCCTCCAGGACGTCGAGCTCCGTTACCGGCAGCGCTACCTCGACCTCATCATGAACCCCGAGGTCGGCGAGGTCTTCCGGTTACGCAGCGCCATCGTCGCCCACATCCGGCGGTTCTTCGACGCCCGCGGCTATGTCGAGGTCGAGACGCCGATGATGCACCCCATCCCCGGCGGCGCCCTGGCCCGGCCGTTCAAGACCTTCCACAACGCCCTCGGGCTCGAGCTCTACCTCCGCATCGCCCCGGAGCTCTACCTCAAGCGCCTCGTCGTCGGCGGCCTGCCCCGGGTCTACGAGATCAACCGGAGCTTCCGCAACGAGGGCATCGACGCCCAGCACAACCCCGAGTTCACCATGCTCGAGTTCTACGAGGCCTACAAGGACTACTTCGACATGATGGACCTCACCGAGGAGCTCCTGTCGGGGCTGGCCTTGGAGCTCGTCGGCAAGGACGAAGTCCCGTTCGGCGAGCACACGATCTCCTTCAAGCGCCCCTTCAAACGGCTCAAGTTCATCGACGCCTGCGTCGAGCACAGCGGCTTGGCCCCCAGCCGCTTCGAAGACCGCCAGGGGATCATCGCGTTCGCGGCCGGCCTGGCCCCGGACAAGAAGCCCCAGTCCTACGGCAAGGCCCTCGACATCATTTTCGACCGGTTCGTCAAGGACCACATCGTCCAGCCGACCTTCATCACCAACCCGCCGCGGGAGATCTCGCCCCTGGCCAAGACCTCGCGCGAGAACCCGGAGGAGTCCGAGCGCTTCGAGCTCCTCGTCGCCGGGATGGAGGTGGCCAACGCGTTCTCGGAGCTGACCGATCCGGCCGAGCAGCGGGCCCGCTTCGATGAGCAGGCCGCAGAACGTCGCCGGGGCGACGAGGAGTCCCATGTCGTCGATATGGACTACGTCGAGGCCCTCGAGTACGGACTGCCGCCGACGGGCGGGGAGGGCATCGGCATTGACCGGCTGACGATGCTCCTGGCCGGCCGGAAGTCGATCCGGGAGGTCATCCTCTTTCCCCTCCTGAGGCCGAAATAGACCCATGAGCTTCGAGCTGTTCGTCGCCCGGAGGTACCTGACGGCCAGGAGGAAGCAGGCCTTCATCTCCGTTATCACCCTGATCTCCGTCGCCGGCATCGCCATCGGCGTCGCCGCGCTGGTCATCGCTATCGCCCTCATCACCGGGTTCCAGGGCGACGTCCAGGAGAAGATCCTCGGCGCCACCTCCCACGTCATGGTCTCGGACCTCGGCGGCCGGGGGCTCGAGGGCTACGACGAGATGGCCGGGAAGATCCTGGCCATCCCGGGCGTCGAATCCGTCTCGCCCGTTGTTTACAATACCGTCCTCATCACCGGGATCGGGGACACCTCGGGGGCGCTCGTCAAGGGCATCGATTTCGAGCGGGAGCGGCCCGGCTCGCCCTGGCTCCAGAGGCTCGAGGCCGGCCAGATCCCGAAGGTCGGAGGGGGTCGCGATGGTCTCCTCCTCGGCCGGGAGCTGGCCCTGCGCATCGGCGCCCAGGTCGGCGACGTCGTCCGCATCATTACCGCCTCATCCACCCTCGGCCCGACGGGCCTCCTGCCGAAGCGGAAGACGTTCGAGGTCGCCGGGATCTTCAACACCGGCCTCTACGAATTCGACAGCGCGACGGCCCTCGTCGCGATCGGCGTCGCCCAGAAGCTCTTCGGCCTCGAGGGGAGGGCGAGCTACATCCAGGTCAAGCTCGCGGACATCTTCGCGGCTCCGGCGATCGGCGAGAGGATCAAGGCGGTCCTGCCGCCCGTCGTCTACATCACGACCTGGATGGAGCTCAACAAGTCGCTCTTCTCGGCCCTCAAGCTCGAGAAGAACATCATGTTCCTGACCATCACCCTGATCGTCATCGTGGCCGCCCTGAACATCATCGCCACCCTCATCCTCATGGTCATGGAGAAGACCCGCGACATCGGCATCCTCATGGCCATCGGGGCGACCCCCCAGATGATCAACCGGATCTTCTTCTTCCAGGGGGCCCTCATCGGCGTCATCGGGACGGCCCTGGGCGTCGCTCTCGGCCTCGGCTGGTGCTGGCTGGCCAACGCCTTCGAGCTCATCAAGATCCCCGTCGACATCTACCAGATCTCCCACGTCCCGTTCCGGATGCGGCCGTTCGACCTCGCCGTCATCGTCGGCGTGACCCTCCTCATCACCTTCGTCTCGACCCTTTTCCCGGCCCGCCGGGCGGCCAAGATCGACCCCGTGGTGGCCTTGAAATATGAGTAAGCCCGTCCTCGCCGCCGAAGGCCTGGGCAAGACCTACCCCCTGCCCAGGGGCGAGCTCTGCGTCTTCGAGGGGCTCGATTTCAGCCTCGAGCGCGGCGAGCTCGTGGCCGTCATGGGCATGTCGGGCGTGGGCAAGACGACGCTCCTCAACCTTCTCGGGGGGCTCGACCGGCCGTCCGAGGGCCGCGTCTTCCTCGACGGCGAGGACCTCTTCGCCGGGACCGACCGGGAGGTCGCCTCGGTCCGCAACCGCAAGATCGGCTTCGTCTTCCAGGTCTACCACCTCCTGCCCGAATTCACGTCGCTCGAGAACGTCAGCTTCCCCCTGATGATCGGCGGCGTCCCCCGCAAAGACGCGTTCCGCCGGGCGCTCGAGATGCTCCGGGAGGTCGGCCTCGAGGACAAGGCGTCCTCGAGGCCGGGCCAGCTGTCGGGCGGCGAGCAGCAGCGCGTGGCCATCGCCCGGTCCCTGGTCAACAATCCCTGCCTGCTCCTGGCCGACGAGCCGACCGGCAACCTCGACTGGAAGACGGGGGAGAGGGTCCTCCGCCTCGTCCTCGACCTCCACGAGCGGAAGGGGCTGTCCTCGATCCTCGTCACCCACAACGAGAAGATCGCCCGCTACTGTCACAGGGTCTACATGATGGAGGCGGGGACGATGAAACGCCTGGACTCGCTCCCGAGTTAAAGAATAGGGAGCGGCCGGCCTCGGGGCGTCCCGGCGCTTTGACCATGCCGGCCCGATATGGTATATAATAGAAGGATATTCGATATGAAAAAGGCCCTTCTCCTCCTCGGACTCCTCGTTCTCCCCGCCTTCCTGGCCGCCCAGGAGATCGTGGAGAAGGTCGAGATCGCCGGCAACGACCGCGTGACCACCGAGACTGTCCTCTACTACCTGACCGTCCGGGAGGGGGACCTCTACAGCCCCGACCAGTTCCGCCGGGACTTCCGGGTCCTCTGGTCGACGGGTTTCTTCTCGAATATCAAGTTCGAGGAGGCTCAGGGGACCCGGGGCAAGATCGTCAAGGTCACCGTCGAGGAGAACCCCGTCGTCCGGACCGTCGCCTTCAAGACGGGAAAGAAGATCAAGGAAAAGGACATCGTCGAGAAGCTCAAGGAGAAGGACCAGTCCATCCTGCCCTATTCCTATTACAGCGCCTACAAGGTCCAGCGCATCAAGGACACCATCACCGAGCTCCTCTACGAGAAGGGCCTCCTGGCCTCGAAGATCGAGACCGAGACGATCAAGCAGGGGAAGAACGAAGTCGACGTCCAGATCCAGATCGACGAAGGACCCAAGCTGCGCGTCGGCGAGGTCGTCTTTGACGGCGGGCTCAAGGTCCCGGCGAGCACGCTCAAGTGGTCGATGAAGGACAACCGGCCCCACAGCCTCTTCAACTGGGTCGCCGGCAAGGACGTCTTCAAGCAGAACAAGCTCGAAGAGGACGTCGAGGTCATCAAGAAGAAGTACCAGGAGCTCGGCTACATGGAGGCCTCGGTCGGCCAGCCGCGCACCGAGGAGTTCGTCCGGCGGTCGGTCCTGTTCAAGAAGCAGAAGATGATGCGGCTCGTCTTCCCCGTGACGCCCGGCTACCTCTACCGCACCGGCGAGGTCAAGATCGAGGGCAGCAAGGCCCTGAACGTCAAGAACCTGCGCAACCTCGTCAAGCTCAAGGCCGGCGAGATCTACAGCACCAAGGACCGGGAGAAGAGCATCGACGACATGGGCGAGGTCTTCCGGGATTTCGGCTTCGTCTACGCCCAGATCATCCCGGTCGAGAACCTCGATCCCAAGAACAAGATCGTCAACGTCACCTTCAACGTCAACGAGGGCGAGGTCGCCTTCCTTAACCGGCTCGAGTTCCGTGGAAACGCCTACACGAAGGACAAGGTCATCCGGAGGGAGATGATCATCCGCGAGGGCGACCGCTTCAGCTTCAGCCTGTTCAAGAACAGCATCCTCCGGATCAAGCAGCTGGGGCTCGTCGACCTCGAGAAGGACCCCGACATCAAGCCGAACCCGGACGATCCGACCAAGATGGACGTCCAGGTCAACGTCAAGGAGATGCAGCGCAACAACATCCAGTTCACCGCCGGGTACAGCGGCTACGAGGGCCCTTTCGTGGCCTTCAGCTATTCGACGGTCAACTTCCTCGGGGCGGGCGAGAACGTGGAGCTCTCCATCCAGACGGGCAAGCTCGTCAAGAACTATTCCTTCGGCTTCTCCGAGCCCTATCTCTTCGACAAGCCGATCACGGCCGGCTTCAACATCTATGACCGGAAGACCGACTACACCACCTACGGGCTCTACAAGCAGCTCACGAGGGGCGTCGACCTGACCCTGGGGTCGCGGCTGTTCGGGATGTGGCGGACCAACCTGACCTACACGATCCAGCGGGTCGAGATCGATTATCCCGAGGGGTCGTTTTATCAGACGCTTTACGGCCAGACCGGTAAATATTACGAAAGCGCCATCACCCCGATGATCTGGCGGTCGACGATCGACAGCCCGCTGACGCCGACGCACGGCACGCTGTATTCGGCGAGCGTCAAGTACGCCGGCAGCTTCCTCGGCGGCGCCGTCGATATGATCAAGCCCCAGCTCGAATTCACCCACTACCGCCCGGTCCTCGGGCGCGGGCCCAAGTCCCACGTCATCGGCGTCCACGCCCAATACCAGTTCGTCCGGGCCCTCCACGGCACGCGGGTCCCTTACTGGGAGAGGTTCTTCCTCGGCGGCGAGCGCTCGATCCGCGGCTATGAGGTCTACTCCATCGGTCCCGTCGACGCCAACGGCTACAGGCTGGGCGGCGAGAAGTCCATCGTCCTCAACGCCGAGTACATCATCCCCGTCGGCGGTCCCCTCTACGCCATCTTCTTCTACGACCGGGGCAATTCCGTGGATTACGGGTCCTCCCTCGCGTGGAAGGACATGTACTCCTCGATGGGCCTCGAGGCCCGTCTCTTCATCCCGGCGCTGCGGGTGCCGTTCCGGCTGATCTTCTCCTATAACAATAAAAAGATATTCGCGGATGATCCGGATTTCGCGTTCCGTTTCGCCGTCGGCACGACGTTCTAGGGAGGTTTCCGATCATGAGACAACACGCACGCATCTTTGCGCTCGTCGCGGCCGTCGCGGCGGGCCTTGCCGGGGTGGCCCTCGCCCAGGAGGGGAGCAAGCTGGGAATGATCAATTCCCAGGAGGTCCTCGAGAAGTCCTCCGAGGGCAAGAAGGCCATCGCCCAGCTCCAGGCCGCCGATAAGAAATACACGGACGACCTCACCCGCCTGGACGACCAGATCAAGCAGCTCCAGAACCGCCTGACCGCCCAGCGGATAACCCTGACCGCCGAGGCGGCCGCCGGGATCCAGGCCGACGCCCAGAAGAAACAGACGGACCGCCAGCGGGCCGTCGAAGATGCCTCCCGGGCCATGCAGGAGCTCCAGGCGAAGACGCTCAGCCAGATCCAGGCGGACCTCATCCCCCTTATCGAGCAGCTCCGGAAGGACAAGGGCCTCGACATCATCTTCGACCTGACCAAGAGCGGGACCGTGTTCTTCAATCCCGCTCTCGACCTGACCGGTGAGCTCGTCCGGCGCTATGACGCGTTAAAAGCGGCGCCGCCGGTCAAGAAGTAGCCCGGGGGAGAGTCGGACCATGATCCCGATCGGACAGATCATGAAGTTCCTGCCCCACAGGTTCCCGTTCCTGCTCGTCGACCGCGTCCTCGACATCGTCCCCGCGAAGACCATCGTCGCCATCAAGAACGTGACCTGCAACGAGCAGTTCTTCCAGGGTCACTTCCCAGACTGGAAGATCATGCCCGGCGTCCTCATCGTGGAGGCCATGGCCCAAGCCGGCGCCGTGCTCTTCTTCAGCTCGGTCCCCGATCCCGAGACGAAATTCATCGTGCTGAGCAAGGTCGACAGGGCCAAGTTCAAGAGGATGGTGGTCCCGGGCGATCAGCTCCGCCTGGACGTCGCCTGGATCCGGCAGAAGGGCCGGATCATCCAGATGAAGGGGAAGGCGTTCGTGGAGGGCGAACTGGCCGCCGAGGCGGATATCTTCGCCACGGTCCTCGACATCTCCGAGGTCAAGTTCCCGATGACTTGACCGTCTTGATCAGCTTCCCCGCCTCCGGGGCGACTTTCGAGACATGCGGACCTCCCTTTTACTTGAGAGTGAAGAAAGCGTCATCGAGGTTGGTGTTGAAAGTGACGGCCGTGATCGTTATCCTCATGGCGTCGGAGCCATTCTGGACTTGGCGGAGGGAGTAGGGGATCATGACGCCGCCGGCTTTCTGATAGTTGGTCGAATATTCCTCGGAATCCACCTCGGCGCCGCTCTGGTCCATGGCCCGCGATACGGACTTATAGGGAAGATAGGTTTCGGGATCAAGGCAGATCGTCGTCTTGTGCCCGTCGGCAAGTGTCTGCTCGAGGACGATGTAATCCGTGCCCTCGATAGCTTCCTTAGGCTTCAGGGCATAGGTCACGCCGGTCTTCCGGGGGTTGAGCAGGGCTTGGTTCTCCGTGGCGCCTCTGGCCAGTTCCCTGGCCATGAAATCGGGCATTTCCTCGGTCGCCCCCGTCTGGAGGTTCGTATACCAGCCCTTCTGGCCGTCGAAGGCCTGGATGACGGTCATGTTCGCTTCGGCAGTGGCGATGATGATGTCCATGCGCAGCTTGTCGGGTTCCTTCATATAGATCGTGACCGGCACGGTAATGCCGTACTGGACGATCTCGGCGGTCCCGGATTTCGTCGTGTCCTTGATGGATTCGAGCAGCTTCCGTCCGCCCAGGGCTTCGATCAGCTTGTCGACGACGGCCATCGCCTCCTTGCTGCCGGCCGGAGCGCTCTTCTGCCCGTAGCCGGGGAGGGTGGCGATCGCCGCCAGAAGGACGGCTCCGAGGATCCAGGTTCTCGATCTTCTCATCGATTCCTCCAAGCTCTTTAAGATCGTCATTCATTCTAGACCAAACCTTTTATCTTGCCAAGCATGGGCCGGGGATGGGTGAGCGCTCGCCGAGCCCTGTGCCGCGCTCTGCGGCGAACGGGCTAGCCCATGTCAAAGCGCATGTTTAGCCAGATCAATGGGCCGCCATTGAAATGCTGACAACTTATTCATAATAAAATAAATACAGAAATAGTATATAATGAAAGCTTCTTAATGTGTAATAATATAGAACATATAAATATTGTCAATGATATTATTATGCTTGACTTAGAGAGATTTGCTATGTTATAATTGATATGTTCAATAATTGAACATATTCTCTATAGCGGATGGCGTCGGGAATGCCTCAACGACTGGGCCTGATCACCTGCGGGAGCTTTAGCGGCGAGGTCCAGGCCGTCCAGTCCTCCCCGGATTTCCATAACGTCCGCTTCCATCTCCTGCCCGTCGATTGCGATCTCAGCGAGTCATCGTGGACGGGACTTGGGGAGACCTTGGCATCATGCCGCAAGCAAGGCTGTCCTGTCGGCCTCGTCGGCGGCTATTGCCTGACCCGGCCGGTCAAGGAGCTCGGCCTCGACGGGACCTGCCATCTGGACAAGAAAAGCCAGTGCGTGGAGTGGGTCGCGGACAAGGACGTCCTCGACCGGCTGCTCCAGGACGGGGCGCTCCCGATCCTTCCCGGCTGGGTCAAAGACTGGGAGGCCCGGGTCGACGCCTTCTGGCCATCGGACCGCAAGGCCGCCCAGGCCTTTTTCCGCGACGTGGCGCGGAAGGTCGTCCTGCTCGACACGGGCGCCTATCCCGGCATCGAGCGCGAGCTCAAGTCCTTCAGCCGCTTCCTCCACCTGCCGTCCGAAGTCCATCCCGCCGGACTAGGCCACTTCCGGCTGGCCTTGGCGCGGACCGTTCTGTTCTGGCGCGTGGACAGCCTCAAGACGGACAACGAGGACCGCATGGCCGTCTTCGGGCGGCGCATCTCCGATTATGCCCGGGTCGGCCATCTCCTCAGCGCCGTGACGGGCGTCAAGACAATGGAGGAGGCCGAAGACGCCGTCCTCGATCTCTTCCGCGTCATGCTCGCTCCCCAGGGCGCGGCCTATCAGTCCCTGGAATCCCTGTCCGGCCATCCCTTGCCGGAAGGCTCGCCCCTGGACCGGATCGTCGCCCTCAACGCGGATTACGCCTGGACTGACGACCGCAAGTCCGTCTTCCTCAAGATCGCCCACGGCCGCGAGGTCCTGGGCGTCGTCGAGCTGGCCGGCCTCGGCGGGCCCGACCGAGGCGACCACGACCTTGATCTGGCCCTGACGGTGGCCAGGATCTCCGGGTTGGCCCTGATAAGCGTCCGGATGGCCCGTTCCCTCGAATCCGCGCGCGAGCGGGCCGCCAGCGCCGAGGCCGCCCTGGCCTCGGGAGAGGAGAGGATGACGCGGATCTTCAGCTACCCCCTGGGCAGCTACAGGACGACGCCGCAGGGCAAGATCCTCGACGCTTCGCTGGCACTGGCCCGCATGCTCGGCTACGCGGACGTCGAGGCCCTCAAGGCGATCAACTTCTGGGACCTCCACAGCGACCCGCGCGACCGGGACAACAAGCAGGCCTTCCTCGACTCGACCTCCATGATCGGGATGTTCGAGTCCCAGCTCCGGCGGACCAACGGCACCCTTTTTTGGGCCGCGGATTCCTGCCGGGCGGCCAAGGACGGTCTGGGCAGGGTCCTTCACTACGACGGCGTCATCGAGGACATCACCCAGAAGAAAAAAATGAAGGACGACCACTCCTGGTTCGTCGCTTTGCAGGCCGCCGTCATGCAGGTCTCCGAGCGGCTCCTGTCGCCGACCCCGATCGGGGAGATGTCGACCCTGGTCATGGAACAGGCCCGCCGGCTGACGTCGAGCGCCTCCGCGTTCGTCGGGCACGTCGATCCGAGGACCGGAAGCCTCGTCCCGGAAGCCCTGACCCCCGATGCCCGGGACATGCTCGGGGCGCACCCCGTGGGCGACGCGAGCTTCCACGGGGATTCCGGATTGTGGCGCTGGGTCCTCGAGAAGAAACGGCCCATCGTGACCGCCATGCCGAGCCTGGACCCGCGCTACAAGGACATGCCGGAGTGGCATCTGCCGGTCCGCCACTTTATGGCCGTTCCCGCGATCATGTCGGGGGCGATCGTCGGACTCATCGTCGTCGCCAACGCCGACGACCCCTACGTCGAGAGGGACCTCCAGGCCGTCGAGCGCCTGGCCGACCTCTATTCGATCGCCGTCCAGAGGACCTGGACGGAGGACGCTATGCGGGAGCTGTCGCTCGTCGACGAGCTGACCAAGGTCTATAACCGCCGGGGCTTCATGACCCTGGCCGAGCAGCAGATCAAGGTCGCCCACCGGACGAAAAAAGACATGTCCCTCTTCTATGCCGACCTCGACGACCTCAAGACGATCAACGATTCCCACGGCCACGAGCAAGGTGACGCGGCGCTCGTCGAGGCGGTCGGCCTGCTGCGCGAGGTCTTCCGCGATTCCGACATCATCGCCCGGATGGGCGGCGACGAATTCGTCGTCCTGGCCATCGACGTCGCCGAGGGGCGGGTGGCGACCCTGACGCGCCGTCTGAAGGAGAAGATCCAGGCCCGCAATGCCAGGACGGATGTCGCCTACCCCGTCTCCTTCAGCCTGGGGATCGCCCGCTATGATCCGGACAAGCCCTGCACCCTCCAGGAGCTCCTTACGCTGGCGGACCGGAAGATGTACCTGGAGAAGACGTCGAAGAAGAGCGCCTCGGCCGCCGCCTGACGGGCGGTCAGTTCCTGATCCCGTACTTGGCCAGCTTGTTGTAGAGCGTCGTCCGCGAGATCGACAGGATCTTGGCTGTCTGGCGCAGGTTCCCCTTGGTCACTTTGAGAAGGTAGGTGATGTAGTCCTTTTCGAGGTCGCTGAGGGATGATAGGTGGCTGCCGCCGGCGAAGGCGACAACGCCCTGGGGGGGGATATAGTCGCGGAGGTACTTGGGCAGGTTGGCGACGTCGATGAAGTCCTTCTTGCAGAGCATGGCGGCGCTCTCGAGGACGTTGGCCAGCTCGCGGATGTTGCCCGGCCAGCCGTACTTTAGGAAGAGCTTCTGGACCTCGCGCGAGACCCCACGGACGTTCTTGGCGAAGCTCCGGTTCGCGCCCTGCAGGAAGTGGCGGACGAGCAGGGGGATGTCCTCGAGCCGCTCGCGGAGCGGGGGCAGGTCGATGACGACCTTGTTCAGCCGGTGGAAGAGGTCCTCTCGGAACGTCCCCGCCCGGACCATCTCGGCGAGGTCCCTGTTCGTCGCGGCCAGGACCCGGACCTCGACCCCCTTGCTCTCGTTGGACCCGAGGGGGCGGAACTCGCGGCTCTCGAGGACGCGGAGGAGCTTGGCCTGGACGGCCACGGGGATCTCGGCGATCTCGTCCAGGAAGATCGTCCCGCCGTCGGCCTCCTCGAACAGGCCCCGCTTGTCCTTGTCGGCCCCGGTGAAAGCCCCTTTCTTGTAGCCGAAGAGCTCGGACTCGAAAAGGTTCTCGGGGATGGAGGCGCAGTCGCAGACGGTGAGGGGATTGTCCTTGACGGGACTGAGGGCGTGGATGGCCCGGGCGGCGATCTCCTTGCCCGTGCCGGTCTCGCCGGTGATGAGGACGCTCGAGAAGTACTTGGCGATGTTCTCGATAAGGGCGAAGATCTCGAGCATGGTCGGGTTGCGGCTGATCAAGCCCTCGAAGTCGTATTTCCGCTCCAGCTTCTTCTCGAGGTGCAGCGTCTCCCGGCGGAGCTCGCGCTTGCGCGAGAGGCGGCGCAGGATGTCCCCGAGGATGTCGCGCTCGTAGGGTTTGGGCACGAAGTCGGTGGCCCCGGCGCTGATGATATCCAGGGCCGCCTCGCGGCCGACCGGTCCGCCGCCGACAAGAACGTCGACGAGGGCGTCGGACCTCTTGATCTTCTTCATGATCACGAGTCCGGCGGCGAGCGCGTCGCCGGCGTCGACGAGGACGACCCGGATGCCGTGCTCGCGGATGACGTCGAGGTAATTGTCTTCCGTCTGGGAGAAGAAGACGTTGAAATCGGCGGCCACCGGGGCCTTTTTGACGGTTTCGTAGAGAGAGAAGTCGTCGGAGATGATCAGCAGGTTGGTTTGCGCGTCCATCGCTCCCCGCCCTTTTACCTCGGCGGCGCCGTCATCTTATCAGAAGGGACCAGGACTTCGCAAGGATGAACTTTTCCCGGGACGCTTTCGGACCAGAGTGAGACGGGTCCGGTTGCGGACCTCCTCCTCGATCCGGACGACGGCGTACTCCGCTTGGGCCAGGTATTTGACGTGGGCCCGGAGATAGGCCAGGCCCTGGCCGCAGAGGAACTCGAGCCAGTCCCCGGTGGCCGTCTCGTCCATGAGCTCGGGCGTCTGCTCGTTGAACGTCGTCTGCGTCCGCGGCGTCATCCGGTTCTCGGTCGGGCCCTTGCGCTTGGCGAAAATGTTGACCCCGTCGATGAGCTCGAGGGCGTTCATGTGCGGCGCCCAGCGGGCGGCCCAACGCTCGTACCGGTCATAGAACATCCGGTTGGAGGCGGCGATCGCGGGGTCGGCGGCGAGCTCGGCGGCGATGAGCTTCGCCAACGCCGCCCCCGCCTCCCGGTGCTCCTCGTAGATCGGCAGGCTGAGGGCCTTGAAGTAGGTGAACCAGCCCTTGGGGATCCAGTAGTCGCGGAAGAGATAGGGCGTGTAGTTCGAGAACGGCTGGACCCACTCGTGGGAGGGATAGCCGTGGAGGTTGAGCAGGATGTCCGGCGCCCAGCGGTCCGTGAGGCGCGCCCGGACCGCGGCCTCGGGCAGGAGGGGCTTCGTCCCCGTCTGGTAGCCCATGTCCACGCCGAGCGCGCCGTAGCGCCCGGCGTGGAGGCTGTGGAACGGCTCGTTCTTCTGCATCGCGAAGGCGAGCTCCGCCCCGTCGGGGTTCTCGATCGGCTCGAAGACGAAGCTCATCTTCTTGAGCGCCTCCCGGGCGGCGGCATCGCGGGCCAGGAGCTCGGCGAAGCGGAGGAGATAGCTCGTCGACGACACCTCGTTGGCGTGCTGCCGGGCGACCGCCTGGAGGGTCGGCTTGAACGTGACGAGCCGGGGCAAGGAGACGTATCTCCCGAGCGGTAAAAAGAGCTCGAGGACCGGCACGTCGCGGCCTTCGTACGAGCGGCCGCCGACGTAGCTCCTGACCCCCTCGAGCGCGGACAGGCGGCGGACGATGTCCCCGGCCATGTCCGGGGAGATGATGTCGCGGGTCGTCACGATCCGCTCATCGGGCCGCTGGGGACTGTCCCCGCGAGGCGACCGTCCCTCTTGACCCGAAGCTCCGCGTGCTGGGGCGTCCCCGTCGGCCGCAACGACGGGAAACCGCTCGTCCTTCTCCTGTGACTGAAAGCGGGGCCGGAGCGTGACGGCGTCGAGACCGGGAAAGCGGAAGGGATCGGCGACGAGCCCGGCGTCGAAGAGCTTGCGCCAGGTCGCGGCCAGCTCGACGAGGGCCAGGTAATCGGCCTCCTTCTCCCACTCGGATTCGAAGACGATGTTCGATACCCGGCCAGCCCGGCCGTCGAACATGAGCTCCGAGGCCCGGGTCTCCTTGGCCTTGAGGGCGGGGAAGGCGATCTTCCGGGTGATCCCATCGCGGCCCTTCTCCTTCCAGCCGAGGACGATCTGGGGGACCGGGGCCGGCCAATCCTCGAGGACGACGCGGACCTTGGCCGGGCCGCCTTCGAGCGAAGGGTGGAGGGACGGAAAGACGTTGCCGGGGGCCGAGGACCGGGACGTGTCGGCCGCGGTGTCCTTGTCCTCCGGGTCGAAGCGGGTGATGCCCCGGAAGAGGTCGAGCGTGTCGAAGTAGATCTCGTCGTGGACGGCTTCGAGCGACGAGACGATCTCCTCGTCGAGGCCGATCCGGTAGTCCGGCTCGCTCGCGTGAAGGTCGACGAGAAGACGCTTGAAATAGGGCTGCTTGGAGAAGGTCGGCTCGCCGCCCGTCTTCTTCCGGACGTGCGCGACGGCCGCCGCGAGGACGTCCCGCTGGTAGAAGTCCCAGAATTTCTCGAGGTCGGTCTGGAGCGGCTGGTCAAAGATGACCGTGCCCCCGGCGACGATGCGGAGCCATCCGGTGGTCACCTTGGCGGCGCCCCATTCGGGAAGGACGCTCGAAAGCGGGATCTCCCGGGTGCGCGGCGTGAAGCCCGCGGCGAAGACGGACTTGCCGGCGGCGTCGGCCGCCTCGACCGTGTAGATGCCTGCGCCCGGTGCAACCATCTCGAAGGCGATGGACCCGAGCGGGATGCCCAGCTCGCGGGAGGCGATCTCGTCGACGGGATAGAGCTCCTGGAGCCAGCGGGCCGGCTCCGCGTAGGTGCGCTTGGCGCGGGTGAAGTCCTCGCGCTCCTCGGCGAAGCGGACGGTCAGGCGACGGACGTCTTTTCCCTTGAGGGCCGGGAGGACCTTCTCGACGAGCCAGTGATACCCGGGCTTGTAGGCCGACAGGACCTCGACCCGGGCCGTCGGGAACCCCGAATCCCTGAGGAAGGATCCCACCTCGGCCCGGACCTTGTCGCGGACGGCGGGGGATTCGCTGACGCCGAGACTGACCTCGACGTCGCCGCCCTTGCCCGCCGCGTCGATGAGGGCCTTCAGGTTGTCCTTGAGAAGGGCCTTGGCGTCGTCGACTTCCCAGGTGAACGTCTTTTCCTTTTCGAAAACGGCTTTGCCGGCCTTGAGCGAGCCCGACCGGACCGTGACCGGCGCGCTCCCCGCGGCGGCGCTCAGGGCGGCCTTGACGGCGTCCTCGAAGAGCGGGTTCGGCCGGGGCAGGAGCACGTCGGCCTCGACCGACTCGAGGTCGCGGCCCTTGATCTCGGCGGCCGCCTTATCCACGGCGTTCATGATGACGGCCTCGGCGGCCCCCTTCTCGCCGGCGAGGAACTTGTCGAGGTCGGCGGCCAGGTCGGCCAGCTGCGGGTTCCCTTCGCCGTATTCCGCGAAGTAGGGGAACGTCCGGGAGAGATAGGAAATCGTCCTGTCGAGCCCGGCGGGATCGCCGCCGCGGACGACGAGCGCCGAGGACTTGCCGAACGCCTTGGGCACGATCTTGATGATCCCCTCTCCTGAACCGAGCGCCGGGAGCTTGAGCTTGCCCGTTTTGATGAGGTCGGCGGCGAGGTCGTTCTCGCCGACGAGGACCGGCGCGGCCAGGGCTTTGCGGCTCTCGATCTCGGAATCCAGCTGGACGATCGGAAACGAGGCCCCGGCCGTTCCCAGGACGAGCCGGCTGGTGAGATCGGCCAGGCCCAGGCCCGCGTACACCTTGGGGGCGACGACGATCGCGTCGAGGGCGTCGGGAATGCCGTCGTGGTCCTGGTCGGAGTAGGCCGCCTTGTTGGAATAGAAGCCGAGGAGGTCGAACTCTTTCCCCGCGGCGTCGGCCGGTCGTTCCTTGAACCCGGGGGTGAGGAGTCTTTTCGTCGCGCCGGTCCTCGGCAGGACGGCGGTCGAGCGCGCGGGGCCGTAGCCGAGCTCGAAGGTCAGGGCGGCGCAGGCCGGGTAGGAAAGGACCGAAGTCCGCTTCCCCGCGCGCTGGTCCGCCGCGAGAAGGAGGAGGGCCTCGTGGGCCCTCAGGCGGTCCCCGTCGGCGGCGAAATGGATCTCGATGGACAGGTTCGCGATCTGGCCCTGGTCGAAGGACAAGGCCTTCAGGCCGTCGGCGACCGGCGGCGCGGCCGGGAATTCATAGAGCGCCTCCCGGACGATCGTTTTCTGGAGCTTGAGGCCCGCGGCGGCCAAGAACGCGTCGAGGTCCTTTTCGAGGCTTTCGTAGGTCGCCCCGGCCTCGCGCCCCCAGATCTCCCAAAAATACGGCCAGCGAAGGAAGAAGGCGCGCCCGGTCCTGAGGAGGGCCTCATCGGAGCCGGCGATGCAGGCGATCCCCGTCCGGCCGTTCCTCGTGAAGAGGAAGACACGCCCCTGGTTTGGGGCCAGGGCGGCGGCGTCTAGGCCGCGCTCTTTGAGGGCCTCGCGGGCCCAGGCGAGGTTGCGGCCGATCAGGATGGGCATGGATGAGGAGGACGCTCCGGAGAGGTCGGATTCGCGCCGGACCAGGCCGAAGTCGATGGCCAGGCTTTCGAAGTTGGCCCGGGCGGCGATATCGGCGGCCAAGGCCAGCTCGCCCGAGGTCGGCCTGTCGGGGACGACGATCGTCAGCGCCGGCTTCTCGGGGAAGCCGTCGCCGTCGAGGTCGAGGACGGCCTTTCCCGGGAGGAAGAGCTTCGACAGGCTGTCGACTTCGGCCGATAGCGCCTGGCTGAATGCGAGGACCGCGAGGGCGGCCAGAAGCTGCTTTTTCATGATCCGGTCTCCGTGAATCGATTCGCCGGAATTCTATCACACTCGCTGCCGCGATTGCGTCATCCCCATGCCCGGCCGCCGCGGGGATTGCGATTGCCCTGAAGCCGGGGATAGAATAGACGGGACCGGAGCTGGACATGAGGAGCCATCGATGAGGAAACAAGAGATGATGAACTGGATAGCGATCGTTGTGATGGCCATCACCGTATCCTCGTGCGGCACGGGCGGGCCGTCGACGGCGGCGCCGAAGAACGAAGCGGCCAAGGTCAAGATCGGGAAGAACAACATCAGCGTCCGTTATGACGGCGGGGACATTTTCGAGGGCAAGATCAGCGCGGGCGGAGCCGGGTTCGAGGCCAATGTGAACGTCTGCCGGGCCGGGAAGGCGGTCAGCCAGACGGTGCTCCTGACGCCGCGGGACAAAGGCGGCCGGGTCCGCGTCGAGGGCACGGTGGCCGGAGGCCCAGAATCATTCCCGTGCGAAACGGACCGACGTGACAGGGGATTGATAATGGTCCGCCACGTCTCGGGGATGAGCCGTAGCCTCCTCAACCGCGCCGTCTACGATCGCGGCCGTGACTGGGTCCTCTCGGTCGACGCGGGACCGCGGGCGGCCGTCATGCCGTCCTCAGGAAAGGGCGATGCGCGGCGCTATACCTTCAGCGCCGATGGCGCGGAGATCGTGCTGCGCTTCCGGCCGCGCTTCTATCAGGTCCACCGCGGTCTCGGGTTCTTCGAGCCGTGGACCTACAGGATCTGGCCCGACCCCGTGGCCGGCTGGATCTCCTGGTTCGCTTTCTACGATGACGTCACCGAGAAGGACATCGTCGAAACGGCCGACACGCTTTCCGAGACGCTCCTGCCCTTCGGCTACGACCACCTCCAGATCGACGACGGCTATCAGGGCGGGGAGGGGCGCCCCGACCTCTGGCTCACGGCCAACGCCAAGTTCCCGCGCGGCCTCGCCTTCCTGCCCGCCTATATCAAGAGCAAGGGCCTCAAGCCGGGCATCTGGACCAACGTCGCGTTCAAGCAGGCCGACTTCGCGGCGGAGCACAAAGACTGGTTTGTGACCGACGAAAAGGGTGAACCCGCCCGCGGCAGCTGGGTCGAGTTCAGTCTCGACGCCTCGAAGCCCGAGGCCGTCGACGCCGTCGTCCGGCCGGTCTATCGCGGCCTCCGCGGCATGGGCTGGGAATACTTCAAGGTCGACGCCCTGCGGCATCTCCGCTACGAGGGCTATAACGCCCATGCCGGGTATTTCCGGAAAACGAAGAAGGACCTCGTCGGGGCCTACCGCGGCTACGTCGAGGCCATCCGCGAGGAGATCGGCCGCGACCGTTTCATTCTCGGCTGCTGGGGCATCCGGCCCGAGCTCATCGGCCTCATCGACGGCTGCCGTATCGGCACGGACGGCTTTTCCTACGCCGGCATGGCCCAGTTCAACTCCTGGAACAACGTCGTCTGGCGCAATGACCCCGACCACATCGAGCTCGACGAGGACCGGTACAAATCGACCCTCGTGACCTCCCTCACCGGGTCCATCCTCCTCCTCACCGACAAGCCGGAGGTCTATCGGACCGACGTCATCGAGCCCGCCCGCCGCGCCGCGCCCGTGCTGGGGACCGTGCCGGGGCAGGTCTTCGACGTCGACCCGTCGCGTTCGAGCGAGCTCGGCCGCGTCGACGCCGAGGTCAGCGGCTCGGGATCGCGGGTCTTCGACGCGTCGCTCCAGCCGACCTGCGACCTCTTCCTTCTCGAGATCGTCCGGCCTTTCGAGAGTTGGGCGGTCCTCGGCCGGACGGGGGAGTCCGTCCCCGAGATCCGGTTCGCCGACCTCGGCCTTGACGCCACCAAGGGATATTTCGTCTTCGAGTTCTGGACGAAGCGCCTCCTCGGCAGCTTCTCCGGGTCGTTCGCACCGGGGCCGCCCGATCCGCTTTTCCGGTCCCAGGCCCTGGCCATCCGAGAAAAGAAGCCCCATCCCCAGGTCCTGGCCACAGGCCGGCACGTCACGAGCGGGGGCGTCGATCTCGTCGATGTCCGCTGGTCCGGCGGGAAGCTCTCCGGGACGAGCCGCGTTGTCGCCGGCGACCCCTACGAGATCTTTCTGACCGAGCCCGAAGGGTACCGCCTGACGCGTTTCGAGGCCCCGGGCGGGGGCGCCGTGGTGATTGAGCGGCACGGGCCCGTGGTCAAGGTCGGCTGGCGGCCTGAGTCAAGCGGTACGGTCGAATGGTTAGCCAGGTTCGATGGAAAAGAGCCCTCCTAACTACCACATGTAGTGGAGGTTGCGCGGACTTGTAGCAGGGCTTGATTATTCGCTTGACAAACCCTTTTTCATCCGCTAGCATGGAAACGTCCAAGCTGTCAGCGGGTTCCATACGATGTCCAATAGATTTAAGTACCTCTTTATTCTATTCGTCGGCTTCTTTTTCTTCGGGGGGATCCCTGTCGAATTCGGGACCGAGGGAGCATTTTTCCACGGCTACATGATCCCAAAGCCGGTCATCCGTGTCGGCCTGGGCACCAACCTCGAGGACATCCGCATCCGCTCCTCCTCGGGCATGAAGATCTACGAGGTCAACACGGGCTACAAGATCATCAACGACGACGCCGACGAGGCCGAGATCAAAGGCGCCGGCGAAAAGCTCACAGAGAAGTACATCATCCTTCTCGCCCACGCCAAGGAGCGCGAGGAGGCGGACCAGCTCGCCGCGACCTATAGGGCGCGTTTCGGAGGCAATATTTACGTGGCGGCCGATCACGACGGCGACGCGGCCGGCGTGTTCGAGGTCAAGCTCGGCGACTTCCTGACCCGCGGCGACGCCCTGACCAAAGTCGCCGCGCTCAACGCGGCGGGTCTTCAGGATGTGTGGATCGACCGAGAGGAGATCCTCGAGGAGCCGTCCCGGCCGATCTGGATGCTCGTCGGGAACGTCCTCAAGTCCCTCGAGCGCGATTCGGAGCTCTACTTCATCCCGGCCAATCCCCAGAGCTTCCTGACCCTCAACGGGAAGGGCTACCGGGGCTTCCTAGTGATGAAGGGGACCTCGCGGGGCATCGTCATCGTCAACTACGTCAATCTCGAGGACTACCTGAAGAGCGTCGTCCCCGGCGAGCTTTCCCCCGGCCAGTTCAACGCCATTGAAGCCCTCAAGGCCCAGGCCGTCGCCGCCCGCACCTATGCTCTCAAGAACATGGGGCAGTATGACAAGTTCGGCTACGACCTCGTCAATACGCCCCGGTCCCAGCTCTACATGGGCATGTCCTCCGAGCATCCCCTGAGCACGCGGGCCGTCGAAGAGACCAAGGGCGAGGTCGTGCGCTACCGGGGCGAGCTGATCAACGCCCTCTACACGAGCACGTGCGGCGGCAAGACCGAGGACGCCGAAAAGGTCTTCTCGGGCCGGCCCGTTCCCTACCTCAAGGGCGTCGAGTGCGCCTCGGAAAAGCAGCAGGAGTGGCCGATCGAGGCCAAGACGCCCGTCACGCCGATCACGGTCGACGGCCGCAACGCCAGCCTCGACGTCGCCCTCCTCGTCGGCCTGGGGATCGTCCCCATGGGCGCCGCGCCCCTCGACTTCCGCAAGGATGCCTCGTTCGATGAGGCCGTCGACTGGGTCAGGGATACGCGCCGGTTCGTCGGGATCAAAGACCGAGGCTTCGTCCCCGATTCCGCGGCCCTCGATTTCGTCAGCCTGGCCCGGCTCCTCGTCGAGGCCTTCGGCTGGAACGAAAGGATCCAGGAGCTGCTCCTGCCCGGCGAAGTGGATTTCATCCTCCAGGACCTGCCCCAGGTGCAGGGCAAGGACCGCGGCCCCGTGGCCTACTGTTTCCAGTCGGGGCTCTTTCCCGCCTCGGTCCGGACCGGAGACCCGCTGCGGGCGGTCGGCCGGGCCGAGCTGGCCATGGCCCTGGCCCGCATCGTCAAGGACCACAAGGACATCTTCGAGAAGGGGACGTTCCGTGCGGCGGGCAAGGGCACGATCGAGGTCGGGCAGGATTTCGACCGCAAGACGCTCGCCCTGTCCAACCACATCCGGCTGCTGCGGACGATCGAAGGCGAGACGACCTTCGCCACCAAGCTGACGCTGCTCGGCGGGGAGAACGTCCGCTGGCTCGAGCGGGAAGGCCAGGTCGCCTACCTCGAGGTGTTCTATCCGCCGAACTCCAACGTCCTCGACAGGTCGTCGCGGTTCAACCGCTGGCAGATCAGGAAATCGCGGCAAGAGCTTGAAAAGCTCCTCAGCCAGTCCTATGCGATCGGCCCCCTCATCGACATCGAGGTCAAGGCGCGCGGCGATTCGGGCCGGGTGACCGACCTGGCGCTGACCGGGGCCGCCGCGAACGCGACCGTCCACGGTTTTCAGATCCGGGCCGCCCTGGGGCTCCGCGATACACTGTTCGTCGTCGACCGGACCTATGACGAGGATGGGCGCGTCGACCAGTTCACTTTCTCGGGACGGGGCTGGGGACACGGCGTCGGCCTCTGTCAGGTCGGCGCCTACGGCATGGCCGTGGCCGGCGGCAAGTACCAGGACATCCTGAAGAAGTACTACACCGGCGTCAAGATCGATAAGATCTATTGACGCGGCCTCCCGTTCCCCGATTTTAGCGGCCGGGAAGTCTCCTCTTCGGCTAAGCTTGGGATATCGCTTCTTGCCCCCGCGCCCCGGAAACCTCCTTAAACGGTTTCCCCCACCTACGGTGGGTCCCCCTTCCCTCACGGGGGCCTTGAAGCGACATCCCTCGCCGCCTCGCGGAGACTTCCCCTTTATCCATAATGTTACTACAAGAGATGTGCTATTATTGACGGGCCGCCGAAAAGCCGCGTTGTAGAATCCAGGGCTAAGAGAAGGCAGGGAGGACAACATGAAGACAACGAAAGGGCTGAATGCTAAGAAGACGGAGGCCCGAGAATACCAGACCCCGGACTCGGGCATTTTCTTCACCGTGAAGGAAGTCCTCTACGAAAAGAAATCGCGGTTCCAGAGGATCGAGATCATCCGCAATAAGGACTACGGCCGCGTCCTTCTCCTCGACGGGCTCGTCCAGACGACCGAGCGCGACGAGTTTTACTACCACGAGATGCTCGTCCATCCGGCCATGGCCTCGCACGCGCGGCCGGCCAAGGTCCTCATCATCGGCGGCGGGGACGGCGGGGCGCTCCGCGAGGTCCTCAAACACCCCGTCAAGAAGGCCTGGCTCGTCGAGATCGACGGACAGGTCATCGAGGCCTGCCGGGACCATTTTCCCTGGCTGAGATCGACCTTCCGGGACACGCGGGCCGAGCTCGTCGTCGCCGACGGCAACGTGTTCATCGACAAGGTCCGGGAGACGTTCGATGTCATCCTCGTCGATTCCTCGGACCCGGTGGGCCCGTCGACCGTACTCCACCAGGAATCGTTCTACAGGAAGCTCAAATCGAAGCTCAATCCCGGCGGCATCATCGCCGCCCAGGCCGGCTCGCTCATGCTCCACCTGGATTCGCACGCCCGGAAAAGCGTGTTCCTGAAGAAGATCTTCCGCCATTCGCCGCTCTACCTCGGGCCCGTGCCGACCTACCCCGTCGGGACGTGGTGCTACAACTTCCTCTCGGACAAGATCGACCCGGGGAAGGTCCGGACGCTCTATATGCCCGACGGCCTGCGCTATTTCAATCCGGACGTTTACCGGGCGGCCTTCGCCCTGCCGAATTTCCTGGCCGAAAGGCTGGCCAAAGACAGATAGGGGAGGTTGTGGGGCTCAGGCGCCCAGGGTGCCGTCGTCGCGCCGCTTCTCGAGGGCGGCGAGCATGTCCGCCGTCATCGCGGCCAGGTCGTAGTCCGGCTTCCAATCCCACTCGGCGCGGGCCGCGCTGTCGTCGATCGTAGCGGGCCAGGAGTCGGCGATGGCCTGCCGGAAATCCGGCTCATAGCGGACCTCGAACGACGGCATGTGCTTGCGGATCTCGGCCGCGAGGTCGCCGGCGCTGAAGCTCATCGCCGTCACGTTGAATTCCGCGTGATGTTTCAGGCGGGAGACGTCCGCGTCCATGAGGTCGAGCGTGCACTTGAGGCAATCCGGCATGTACATCATGGGCAGGCGGGTGTCCTCGCGGAGGAAGCAGGTGTAGCGGCCGTGCTTGACGGCGTCATAGAAGATGGCCACGGCGTAATCTGTCGTGCCGCCGCCGGGCAGGGTCAGATGGCTGATGATCCCGGGGTAGCGGCAGCCGCGGACGTCGAGGCCGTACTTCAGGACGTAGTAATCGCAAAGGAGCTCGCCGGCGACCTTGGTGACGCCGTACATCGTCGTCGGGCCGAGGATCGTGTCCTGGGGGGTCATTTCGCGAGGCGTGGTCGGTCCGAAAACGGCGATCGAGCTCGGCGAGAACACCCGGAAGAGGCTGAGGGCGCGGGCGGCCTCGAGGACGTTGTAGAGGCCGCCCATGTTGACCTGCCAGGCCTTCTGGGGGTTCTTCTCGCCGGTCGCCGAGAGAAGGGCGGCCAGGTGATAGACCGTGTCGATGCCGTATTTCGTCAGGATCGCGTCGAGGGCCTTGGCGTCCGTGACGTCGAGAAGCTCGAAGGGCCCGGACTCGGCCAGGTCCCCGGCGGGGCGGAAGAGGTCGGTGACGACGACGTTCGCGTCGCCGTATTTATCGCGCAGGGCCCGGGCCAGCTCGGACCCGATCTGTCCGGCCGCGCCCGTCATGAGGACTCGTTTCGTCATTTGCGTCATCAGGGTCGTCTCCGCTCCGGAATGGCAAAAGCAGAAAGCCCCTTATAACACAGCGGCCCCGGGGCAGGCAACCGGACGGGGTCAAATGTCAAGCCAACGTGAATCGTTCCGGTTTCCACCAACGTGAACTGTTCCGCTTTGCTCATCGGCCGATCCGTTCCAAGTAGCTGTTATGGTGGAGTTGGGGCTCCCACTTCCGCCAGGGGTGGTCAGGAGCCGGGATATTGGGCTTTTTCGGCTTTTCCTGGGTCTTTTTCGGCTCTGGGGAGGGCTGAGAGCTCGGTGGGATGTCCCGGACCTCTTGGTAATCGAGGGCCCTCCCGTTGAAGCGGATGATCAGAGTCCCGTCGAAGCGCTCCAGGACCTGTGTCTGACGCCTCTTCATGGCGATCGATGGCTTGGCGATCACCAGCAACCGCCCCTTCCAGCGGACCATAAAGCCGTCGTTGATCGTCCGGGAGCCCTTGATGCAGAAGACGTCCCGAAGGTCCAGTCCCTTGGGCAGTGGACGATGAAGATCGTCCGGGCGCTTGGCGGGCCGGGC
>Ga0214473_10000542_pt1 | contig 52954 bp, 43 predicted proteins | sample RVTome_7_FD_203509 | JGI IMG/M metagenome (GOLD analysis project Ga0214473, IMG submission 203509) | Soil microbial communities from uranium-contaminated site in the Upper Colorado River Basin, Wyoming, United States - RVT98D197 | ecosystem: Environmental > Terrestrial > Soil > Contaminated >... | reverse complement strand
ACCGCCTCACGCTTGAAGGCTTGGTCGTACTGACGACGTTCTCCATCTCCGGCCATAACAACACCTCCTGAAGCTAATATAACCTAGCTTCTCTTGGTGTCCACTAAACCGGGGGAACTTCAAATCAGGTGTCTTGATGCACGTCCCTTCATAGGCAGTCTCTACAGTGTAATGTTCCAACAGTCTCTGGATCGTTTGGCTGCCGCAGCCTTTTTCCAGCGATTGGGTAGCGAAGTTGGAACGTGCAGCTTGGTAACCGCTGTGTTTGCTCACATCCCCCAGGACAACAACTCCCCTGTGTGTCAGACATTCAGTGTCCCTTCTGCTGTAACGAGTAACACCCACGCTGCTGATTGCCATCTAACTCCACGGCAGTCAGGCGGGGGCGCCTGACTGCACCATTACCGATGAGCAAGATATGACAAAGTCAGCGTGAATTCAAGCGCGATACCCCCGGAAAACCGTTTCAAGCCCGGCGGCGGCTGAGGGCGGGAGCGTTCGCGTTGGTCTCGTCCTCGAAGGTCATCCACTCCTGGACCAGGACCTCGATGACGCGTTTGCTCTTCTCTGGGACATCTTGAAAACAACAACCCACTTCATACCAGCCGCCGCGCGTGTTCTCCCGACACCATCGACTTTCGACGGCGAAGTAGATCTCACGGCAACCCTCGATTAACTGCGGCAGGCTCATGCGGCACGGTATGGTAGTCGGTACGGCGACCGGATCGCCGCTGATCAACATCACTCCCTCGGGCGTAAGGTTGCGCAGGCGTCCGATGGCCTGCCCGGTGTCGGTGTTGTAGGCTATAAAGTAATCGTTGGTCTGCCCGCGCGTGTGCTTTCTGGACTCCGACATTCTAAAACCCTTCCTTACTGCATTGGTCCAGGCCAAAACGGCCACCCTGTGTTTATCGGCAGGCAGGCGGTTTTCCTTGGCCCCGAAAGCAGCTATGGTTGTATCCGGTTTTCCGGGTCGGTACCGCTCACCCTGTTTGTGAGTCGAGTAAAGTCCAAGAAGATTGAGCATAGCTTCGGTTCAGGGTCGATTAACGCGCACGATATCCCCCCGGCGACCCTCCGCCGCCGGTTGAACCTCAGGGGAACGGCATCGCCCGGTTACGGGCCGTCTCAGCCGCGAATATTCCTTGACAACTGATACTACTTGGCGATTTTGCCAAATAGCCGATACTTAGAATGAAGTACCGTTATGAATGAGAAGACGAAGAAGCACTACCAAGCCCGCGCCCGGATCATCAAGGCGCTCGCCCACCCCACCCGGCTGTTCATCGTCGACGAGTTGTCCCGTTGGGAGCGATGCGTCTGCGAGCTGCGCGACATGATCGGCGTGGACGTCTCCACCGTTTCGAAGCACTTGTCGGTGCTCAAGGAGGCGGGCGTAGTCGAGGATGAGAAGCGCGGCCTTCAGGTGTGGTACCGCCTGAGGATTCCGTGCATCGTGAAATTCTTCGGTTGCGTCGAGGAAGTTCTCAAGGCCAGCACCCTCAAGAAAGGCGTCGGTGCGGCGCGCTAGTTTTTTTCGGGCAGTATTTGGCGAAACGGCCAAATACCAGGAGCGAACCGGTCCAGTGTGGAGAGTGCGACATGGTTGACTGGAAACGTGAGTGGAAGCCGCTGGCGGGGTTAGTCGCCGTTTTCCTGGTGTTGTTCTATCTACCTGTCGACAACGAACTCCTTAGAGGATCTGTGCTTGAGGCCTTGGCTCTGACCAGGTGGTACGCCCGAGAGCATGTACTGCTCTGCCTGGCCCCGGCCTTCTTTATCGCCGGGGCGATCGCGGTTTTTGTCAGCCAGGCGTCGGTGATGAAGTATCTCGGCGCCAAAGCCAACAAGATACTGACGTATGGCGTGGCCTCGGTCTCCGGGTCTATTCTGGCTGTCTGTTCCTGCACTGTGCAGCCCCTTTTCGCCGGCATCTACCGTATGGGCGCCGGTCTCGGTCCGGCCGCGGCTTTTCTGTATTCGGGTCCGGCTATTAATGCACTGGCAATCATCCTGACGGCCCGCGTGTTGGGGGTTAAGCTGGGCGTGGCGCGAGCGGTGGGGGCTGTTCTGCTCAGCGTTATTATCGGTCTGGTGATGCACTTGATCTTTCGGAAGGAGGAAACCGAGAAGGTCAACGCCCAAGCAGCCATGCCGACGTCGCAGGTCAACCGCCTGCTGTGGCAAAACGGCCTTTACTTTGCGGCCATGGTGCTGATCCTGGTATTCGCCAACTGGGGCCGGCCGGAGGTGGCTGGCGGTCTGTGGCACCATATCTACTCGGCGAAGTGGATAATCACCGGCGTGGTCGCGATTCTGCTAGGGATGACGCTGGTTATCTGGTTTGGATTCAACAAGTGTCGCGTCCTGGTCACCGCTGCGGTCACAGCCGTTATTGCGGTCATCTTCCCCCGGCAGCCGTTGCCGGCGTTTTCGGCGGCGGTTGTGGGGCTTTCGGTGATGACGTGCAGACGGGATGACGAGGCGGGGGAGTGGTTTGCGCAAACTTGGGGTTTCGCGAAACAGATTCTGCCGCTGCTGCTCGTCGGGGTGCTCGTGGCCGGATTGTTGCTGGGTCGACCCGGACACGAGGGCTTGATCCCGTCGGGCTGGATCAGCAACTGGGTCGGCGGCAACTCCCTTGGGGCGATTCTGCTCGCCTCGGTGATAGGTGCTTTCATGTATTTCGCCACTATGACCGAAGTGCCGATCCTCCAGGGTCTGATCGGCAACGGCATGGGCCAGGGTCCGGCGCTGGCTCTTCTGCTGGCCGGGCCGGCGCTATCGCTACCTAATATGCTGGTGATTCGATTAATCATGGGAACGAAGAAAACGGTCGTGTTCGTGGCGCTGGCGGTTGTCATGGCGACCCTGACAGGTTGGATTTATGGTTCATTCTTCTAGGAGGACGAAATATGAGACAAGTCAAAGTGCTCGGCCCCGGTTGTCGCAAGTGTGAGGAACTGTTGAAACAGACTCGGGCGGCCATTGACGAACTGGGGCTGGATTGTGATATTGAGAAAGTGACCGATATCATGGCGATCACGTCGTGCGGCGTGATGATGACGCCGGCGATTGTCGTCGACGGTGAGGTGAAAGCATCCGGCCGCGTGCCGTCGCTGGACGAATTGAAGAGAATGCTCTCGTGAACAAGTGGAACCAACAGACGAGGTATACTATGAGGAACAACGTGCTGCTGATATCTCTCAGTCTTCTTGTTTGTGCGGTTTTTGCCGGCGCCGCGGACCAACCGATCGAGTCGGTCGACTCGGCGCTGTCACAGACACCGGACACCGCAACTCAACCGGTGGTTACGCCCGTGACCAAAACGGTAATCGCCTACTACTTTCACAGTAACCGTCGCTGCGCGACCTGCATGAAGCTGGAGAGCTATTCCGAAGAAGCGCTCAAGACCGCCTTCGAAGACGAGTTGGCGGACAGCTCACTGGTGTGGCGCGCCATGAACTATGATGAGGAGGGTAACGAGCACTTCATCGAGGATTACAAGCTGTACACCAAAGCCGTGGTTCTCTCTCGTGTGGATGATGAAAGGGAAGTCGAGTGGAAGAACCTCGACAAGATCTGGGAACTGGTAGGGGATAAGGACAAGTTCATAGAGTATGTCCAGACCGAGACGCGGGCATTCATGAATCCGGGGACCGACGAATAGTGGATTCATATCTGGTGGCGGTCGGTTCCGCCTGCTGGCTGGGCATACTCACTTCGATCTCGCCGTGCCCGATGGCCACCAATATCGCCGCGATAACTTACATCGGCAAACAGGTGGACCGCCCGCGCTATGTGCTCGGCAGCGGCCTGGTGTATACGCTGGGGCGTACCGTCACCTACTTGGTGCTGGGGATCCTGATAGTCACCAGCGCCCTGGCCGTTCCGGACCTGTCATGGTTCCTTCAGAAAAACATCAATAGGATCCTCGGACCGGTTCTTCTGGTAGTCGGGCTTTTTCTGTCGGGAGCGTTTCGTCTGAAATTCTCAGGTCCCAACTTTGCCGACAGGTTGAAGGGCAGGGTTGAGAAGTACGGTCTGTGAGGTGCAGGGCTGTTGGGACTTCTGTTCGCGCTGTCGTTTTGTCCGGTCTCGGCCGCTTTGTTCTTCGGCAGTCTCATCCCGATCGCGGTCGAGCAGGAGTCGAGTGTGCTGATGCCGACTGTCTACGGGGTCGGCACCGCCCTGCCGGTCGTTGTCTTTTCCATCGTGATCGCCCTCGGTACTCGCTACGTGGGGACACTGTTCAACAAAATCACCGCTTTCGAGTGCTGGGCGCGCCGCGTCACCGGCGCTGTCTTCGCCCTCGTCGGCTTGTACTACTGCCTGGTGTACCTTATGGGATTCGACATCTGAGCATCGAATGAGGTCGCCTCGGATCGGCCGGGCGCGGATTCAGACGATGGTACGACTCAGTTTTGCAGCCGACGAAAGGTTTGACACGCAGCTTCTGTTGCTTTAAATTCTCAAGTCGAGTCTTGTCCGGGAGGTTAAGGCGGCGTCGTTGGACGAGTTTGGTGTCAGTTTTTGCGGGATGTACTGTTGATCGGGTTTCAACTTCGCGGGTGCTGTAGACTGAGACGCGTTCGCCCGGGTCGGATGTGGAGACTTGAGTGACTGCTGAATGGCGAGACGTCCGGCAGATGCGGCGGAGAAGTGCGGCCGACCGATGACTGTGTAATATGGCTCCGCATTGTACAAAATCTAATGCCAGGCTTCGGCGCCGCTGGTATGCATGCTCGGCGGTACACCCGGTGCAAACAAAGTTGAATGGGTGGTATGCAGAATAACAGAGAGTCAAAGACGAGGAACAACCACAATGTCAGGAGGATTTGACGTATGGCGCGCACGTTGAAAGATGATGTAATGCTCAAGACCATCCGCGATTGGGCATCAATCACCGGCCACAGTGATGCTGAGATACTCAAGTGGACGGTCAAAGAGTTGCGAGAGAAGTTACGAGAGGCGCAGGGTGAAACCGGAGCCTATTGGTCGATGTTCCTGAGAGCGCTCAAGAAGAACCTCGAGGAGACTTGGTTCGAAGTGTTCTCAAGTCGAGGGTATACGATATCGGAGGTGGTGGTCATGACCTGGCCGAAAGCACTGGCCGAGCCCGCCAGCGAAGCCGCCAATATCGAACTCGATGAAGCCGCGGATCAGATAGTCGTCACGACTTTATAGGCAGATAGGAGATTGTCCTGATGAAAACGCGCCATAAGTTCAATCGGCGAATTCCCGATATGGCTTCCGCCTTCGTCATCGTTGCCGTGATAGTAGGGTCCGCGGTGACGGTGACTGCAGCCGATCCTGCCACTATGGACTTGACCTATGACCTTGATAATAATACGCCGTACTTGATGATCTATCCGACCAGCTTGGAGACGGTTACACCCGGTGAAGCCGACCTGCTCAAAGACCCCAGGTATTATAAGGTGAATTTTTACGCCGGAACGTCCGGATTGACTTTAAGTGATGCTCTCGTTCCACAGCATATAGGCCTCGGGCTGGATATGGACGGGACCGATTTGGTCTTGAGGCACATTGCGATCGAACTGGAGACCATTCTGGTTACGACTGACAGCTTTGTGGTGGAAGTGACGGTAGCCGAGGAGGTTAGAGAGTTGCTCAAGCTGGCGGAGCCGACGATAGGCCCTACCACTGTGGCTCGGATCACTCCGAAAACAGCCCGGCTCGTCGCGCCCCATTTCGACGCCGACGTCGATATCAGCCGGCTCGAGAAAAAAGACCAGGATGGGGCCTTGAAGTTCGCAACGAAACTGTCCGGCTACTTCACAGACAAACTTCACCTGGATCTATCCAGCGAAGGTACTGTCTTTCTGGGAACCGGCGGCGACACAGCTTTGCCGGTTCCGGACGGTTCGGTGAGCTTCGCGGGTGGGCTGGGGTATGTTTTGGGACCGATTGATTTCATCGGGGGCCTTGACGTCATGACCAAAGCCACCTTTGACAACGCCACCGAATCTGAAACGCGGACGTTGAGCGTAGGTGCTGCGGCGACGACATTCCCTCGGCTTGACAAAGTAGTGGGTGCAATCGCGGCAGCCATAAACGGCCGTGCTGTCAACTTCCCGCCTCGACTTGAAGCGTTTCTCGACTACGTCAATGAAACCGACGATCCAAAGAATACTCTCCGAGGTCGTGAGTGGCGCTGGGGAGTGGAGGCCAATTGGCGGCTTGAGTTGGACGAGGATTACTTTGTCATGCTGGAGTGGAAATACACCCGCTTTGATCAGCCGCCGCTTACTGATCGGTGTACAAGGGGATTTTCTTACCTCGACATCACGAGCAACTACCGGCTGACCAAGGACCTGTTCTTGTTTGTGCGGTACACTGACGGTGAACTTGCGCCTGTTTACGATCAGGACAATACCGTGACAATGGGCTTTCGTTACGACATAGTCTCTCGAAAGGAATAACCGGCAGGGGTCCACTGAGCAAACGCGTCTAAGCCATCTTCGCTCAATGGCAGGACGCCGATGGAGGACTTCCTCGATCAATTTAGCTGCGTTGCTTCGTCACCGTCTGCCGTGTCCGGAGAGGCCGATACTGCCGCCGGGGTATCGCCTGTCCGTATGAAACCCGGAATGTCCATTCGACGATCAAGGCAACGACCGGACACTCGAAAACAAGGCGCGTTTCTTTGGGAACGTAAATGGGTTATGCCTGGGTCGTTGTATGCAATGCCGTCCGCGCGGTAGGCGGCGTTTACGAGGCGCGGCAAGCCATCTCTTCGACCAGGAGTCGGTCAAGATCGTCGCTGACGCCGGACTTCCGCAGTCTCCTGCTTCCGAATATTCCGGTAGCCAAGCGCCGCTGAGATTCGTATGTTCTTGTTCTATTAGCGGAAAGGAAGCCTGGCGGTGGTGGCCGGTACAAGAATCCTCGTCGTCGAGGATGAGCAGGACATTATCGAGTTGATCGCCTTCAACCTGGAGCGTGAAGGCTTTCAAGTGGTGAAGGTGCGCTCCGGCGAAGAGGCGCTGGCGGCGGTCAAGACCGACCCGCCCGACCTCATCGTGCTCGACGTTATGCTACCCGGCATGAACGGACTCGACGTCTGTCGGGCGCTTCGACGGACGCGCGCCACCAGTCGACATAGTTCCGAGTATGAAGAGCACGCATTCTCAGTGCCACCGCCGATGCATCCTATCGCTTCCACGCTAGTTGTTACCTCCACCGCTCCTCACGGAGAAGTCCCATCCATATGAATTGTCTTGTTGCCGACCAAGTGGGTAATTATGTTCAAGCCAGAGGTGCGGTTCGTTATGGAAACGAATGAACCCAGATCAACACATCCGCTCCTGATCTTCCGATATGGTGTCCTTGTGGTTTTTACTGCGGGCCTGCTGGCCTTGACCATTGCCGCCGTCTGGATGGTCAACGTGTATGTGGGCTCTCAGACGTGGGCCTCCGGGTTTTCTGAAGAGAAAATTCGTGAACCGTTCCCCCTTGAGGACCTGGCCGTAGTCCGCCAGATCGGTGGCGTGGTTGTCGGGGATGTTTATCCACTTGAGCCCGCCGAGAAGGCGGGAATCAAGGTAGGAGACACAATTGTTGCCATCAATGGCACCCTATTAAGAGATGACCCCAGCGCTTACTTCCGCGCCTTTGCCCGAGTCCGACCGGGCGACACCCTGCGCCTGGAGGTAAAACGTTCTGACTCCCAGACGCATCATATTCTGGTGTTGGAGGACCTATTCAAACTCGCCTCCTCTCAGGGATACCTTGGGGTTGGGTCTCGTTGGCTGACCAAGCAAATGGCGGACAGTCTTCATTTGCCCTGCTCCTCCGGGGCCCTGGTAGTCCGAGTCGATGCCGAAACACCTGCCGAAAAAGCAGGACTTCGGGCGCATGACATCATTGTTGCGATTTCCGGCCAAGCACTAACGTCCGATGAACAGATTACACGTCTCTGCAGATCAACTGCGCCCGGCACGGCTGTTGACATTGGAATCCAAAGAAACGCCGACACGCTGACGGTGCGGGCTACCCTGAGTGGGAGGCCGGTCGATCTCACGAACTACTTCTATGGTTCCGTAATCGTCGGATCACCCGCGAAGGTCATTTGGCTGGAAAACCTCCCGCTGCTTTTCTTGGTCTTCCTCCTCCTCGTGATCGGAGCTCCCATCGGATGGTTGAGGCCGAAAGACGCAGTTGCCTTCACATGTTCAGTGCTGTTTCTGGGCGTCGGGATGGCAACTGTTTCACTGGATGGCCTGCCCTATTTTGCTGCCTGGCCGGGATGGGCGATGTTCATTGCCCTCTCCCTTCAATACATCGGGGTTGGTCTCTACGTGCCGCTTTCCCTCATTGTCTTAAGCGTTTTCCCTGTCCCCTCCCGGTGGGGCCGTGCGATACGCAAGTGGGTGTGGGTCGCGTTCATGGTCTGTGGTTTTCAAGCGCTCATCTGGTGGGCATACGAACTCAGCCTAGCGTACGGGTACACCTGGGGCGGTCTGCTTACTCTCCCCGTCGTGCGCAGCTTCGTCGGGCTGGATGAAAACGGCTACCTTTTTGCTACCGCGATCCTGGCGATATCGCTGCTCATCGCCCAGCGAATCGAGACTCGTGACCGTCCCCAGGCACGCCTGAAGATATTGGAGTTGGGCTTTGCCATAACAATGGGGGCAATGCTTCTTTTATCGGTTCGGAACTGGATATTCGGCTTGATACCAGAGAGTTGGATGCCCGTCTACGGCTTTGCTGTATACCACATACCGTTTATCCTCTTTTCGGCCTGGCCGCTCTCCTTTGCCTATACGATCCTGGCCCGCAAGGTGTTCGGAATCCGTTTCATCATTCGCCGGGGGCTGCAGCACCTTCTGCTGTCCAAGGGCGCGCTGGTGCTCGAAGGGATCATTGTCTTTCTGATCGTGATTCAGATGATGAAATATCGCGGCAGCGGGCTGGCCAGCTCAGTGACCGCATCGAGCGCAATCGCGGCGGGCAGTGCCGCCCTTGCCATGGTAGTCCTGAGAACGGTAAACCGGAAGCTGATGCCCGCCATCGATCGCCGGTTCTTTCGCGAAACCTGTAACGTCCGCCGATTACTGCTGGACCTTGGTGAGCAACTGGCGAAACTGCGCAATCCTGACCGTATCCTCCGGCGGACCGCGGCCACCGTTATGAAAGCGCTCCATCCTGTTCGCGTGATCGTTCTCCTGCGGGAGGGCCCGTCCGCCACGTTACAATGTGCACTGAGTCTGAAAAACGGCTACAGCCGAGCGGCTTCTTTGGAGCAACTAGAGGCCGCAGCGGAAAGCGACAACTCAATCGTCCTGGATGATCAGGACGGCGTTGTGCGGCAATTGGCGGACGACAGACCATGGGCGTCTGTCTATCCGGAAACCCTGGACTCGGATCGCGGCGACGAAGCGCGGTTGCTGAAGGTGAATTGCGAGTTGCTGCTTGCGCTGGAAGGGAGCTCCGGCCTTCTTGGAATTATGGGGTTGGGTGGCAAGCTCTCCGAGGAACCATACAGCCGCGAAGATCGCGAACTCTTGCTCTCGGTTGCGAGGCAGATGGGTATGACACTGGAAAACACTGCGCTTCTGAGCATCGCTAAGCGCGAGGCGCAACACGCCAGGGAGCTCGATATCGCGCGCGACGTTCAGCAGAACCTGTTCCCCAAACAGCTGCCGAACAAAGAGGGCTGGCAGTTCGCCGCCATCTGCCGTCCGGCGCGAGAAGTCGGTGGGGATTACTATGACTTATTCGAGACTGATCTTACGCATATAGCAGTCGCGCTCGGTGATGTATCGGGCAAGGGGCTTGGTCCGGCGCTTATGATGTCGAGCATTCATGCAATTACCCAAAGTAGCCTGGCTCCGCTGGCCGAAGATCCTTCGCGCTTTGTAGAATCGCTCAACGAACAGTTAGTAAAATTCACCTCACCAGGGATGTTCGCGACGTTTTTTGTCGGAGTGCTGGACAACAGCACTGGAAAACTTCGTTATGTCAATGCGGGCCACAACCCGCCGGTCGTGGTGGCAGGAGTTTCATCCGAAGTAACCAGATTGACAGAGGGGGGTGTGCTGGTTGGCGCGCTACCCGGCATGAAATACACTCAGGCCGATGTCGACATGAGGGTGGGCGACCTCCTGATAATCTACAGCGACGGGGTCACCGAGGCGATGAACGAGGCGGGCGAAATGTTCGAAGAGGAGAGACTCCTTGAGACGATCCTCACCGCGCGCACTTGCGGAAGTGCTTCCGAGATTCTCTCGTCAATAATGGCGACGGTAGATCGCTTTGCCGGAAAGGCCGATCAAGCGGACGATATATCTCTGGTGGTCGTAATGAGAGACACGGTTCGGCACTGTTCTTGACACCAGTCAGAACCTTACAAAGAGAACAAGCTGTCCGCTCGGCAGGCAGCGTTTACGAGGCGCGGCAAGCCGATGTCTTCGACCAAGAGTAAGCCACGATCGTCGCTGACGCCGGACTTCCGTAGTCTCATGCTTCCGAATATTCCGGTAGCCAAGCGCCGCTGAGATTCGTATGTTCTTGTTCTATTAGCGGAAAGGATGCCTGGCGGTGGTGACCGGTACAAAAATCCTCGTCGTCGAGGACGAGCAGGACATTATCGAATTGGTCGCCTTCAACCTGGGGCGTGAAGGCTTCCAGGTAATGAAGGCGTGCTCCGGCGAAGAGGCGCTGGCGGCGGTCAAGACCGACCCGCCCGACCTCATCGTGCTCGACGTTATGCTACCCGGCATGAACGGACTCGACGTCTGTCGGGCGCTCCGACGTGAGGCCGCCACCCAGACTGTCCCCATCATCATGCTGACCGCCCGCGATGACGTCGTCGACGTCGTGACCGGCCTCGAAGTCGGGGCCGACGATTACATCACCAAGCCGTTTAGCCCCAAAGTGCTGGTGGCGCGCATCCGCGCCGTGCTCCGCCGAGATCAGCGGGCTGCGGCGGACAGTGAGGGTCCGAAGCAGCGCAGTATCGGCGGCATAATCATCGACCCCGCCCGACACAGGGTCACGGTCGACGGTGAGCCGGTGGAGCTTACTTTCACCGAGTTCTCCCTTCTGCGCGTGCTGGCCGAGCGGCCCGGCTGGGTTTTCAGCCGTTCCCGGCTGATCGATCTGTTGCGCGACGGCCACCAGGTGATCACCGACCGGGCTATCGACGTCCAAGTGGCCAACCTGAGAAAGAAACTGGGCCTCGCCGGGCGATACATCCAAACCGTCCGGGGAGTCGGCTACCGTCTTGAGGCGCCGGCATGAAGCGCCGCCTTTTGCTCTGGAGGGTCTATCCCTACTACCTGTTGATCATCGTGGCGGCGCTGGCTTTGACCGCTCTGTTTGCCGCGGGAGAGATGCGGCGGCTGTACATCAATGGACTCGCCGAGGAACTCGAAGCGCACGCCCGTCTGGTGGTCCGCCAACTAAAACCTCTGTTGGCTGATTCGACGGCGACCTCAGTTGATCACGAGTGCAAGGAATTGGCCGGACTATCCGATACCAGGATCACCGTGATCGACACGACGGGGGCGGTGCTTGGGGACTCGGAGAAAGACCCGCGAACCATGGAGAACCACGGCTCCCGTCCCGAGATAGCCGTGGCTTTCACGGGTGCGACTGGTATGCAGACCCGCTTCAGCAACTCTCTTCAGATCACCATGATATACGTGGCGATCCCTATCGAGTCGGACGGTCGGATCGTCGGCGTAGTGCGCACATCGCGGCCCATCACCAACGTGGAAGGTGCTATGAGTACGCTCTACGGCCGGATCGCCGTCGGGGGGCTGCTCGTGGCCGGGCTGGCTATGCTGATGAGTTTCGTGGTTATGCGACGACTGACCCGTCCGCTCAGAGAGTTGCAGGAAGGCGCCCGGCGTTTCGCGCGCGGCGACCTGGCCTTGAAACTGCCGGTGCCGGATACGGCCGAGATCGCTGCCCTGGCCGTCGCTATGAACCGCATGGCCGCCCAACTTGACGCCCGCATGCGCGCTGTTGCCCAGGAACGCAACGAGCGGGAGGCGATTCTCTCCAGCATGGCGGAGGGCGTCCTGGCGCTTGACACCAACGAGAAGATTGCCTCTATGAACCAGGCCGCCGCTCGCCTGCTCAACCTCGATGCCTTAAGCGCCACGGGCCGACCGGTGCGCGACGTGCTGCGCAGCACCGCCCTCTATGATCTCATCGATGACACTTTCAAGAGTCTTCGGGCCGAGGAACGAGAGATGTCTTTCCCCGCCGTTTCCGAGCGGCGCCTCCTGGTGCACGGGGCGGCGCTGCGGGACGCCGCGGGCGAACGTTGCGGCACGGTTCTGGTCTTTAATGACATCACGCGGTTGAAGAAGCTGGAGTCGATCCGGCGTGAGTTCGTGGCCAACGTCTCCCATGAATTGAAGACACCGATCACCGCCATCATCGGTTCGGTGGAAACACTTCAGAGCCACTCGGCCGACAGCCCGGAAGATACCGCCCGGTTTCTTGATATGATCGCCAAGCACTCCGACCGCCTCAACAGTCTGGTCGATGATCTTCTCACCATCGCCCGCCTCGAGAGCGAGGCCGAGCGCGATGAGATAGTTTTGACGCGCGACCGGATTTCGGATGTTCTTGAAGCCGCCGTGCAGGCCTGTCGCGAAATCGCCGCGCAAAAGCAGGTAACGATTGACTGTGACTGCGATGATTCGTTTGAGGCCGACATCCATCCTACTCAACTCGAGCAGGCGGTCACCAATCTCATTGACAATGCCATCAAGTACTCCGATGCCGGGTCAACTGTAGCCGTGGCGGCCTCGGAGGAGGGCGACGAGGTCGTGATATCGGTGCAGGACCAAGGCTGCGGGATTGAGAGCAAGCATCTGCCGCGTCTGTTTGAGCGCTTTTACCGGGTCGACCGCGCCCGCAGCCGCGAGGCCGGCGGCACAGGCTTGGGGCTGGCCATCGTCAAGCACATCGTATTGGCCCACAAAGGACACATTACGGTCGACAGCACACCGGGCGCGGGGAGCACCTTCCGCATTCACCTCCCGCGGCCGTAGTGCGTCACTCGGACACAAGACGTGGTCAGGACACCGTGCCCTTGCCCCCGCCCAATTATCTAACCGCGAATTAATCGAGCCTTAATACAATCTTAACAGTTGATCGGTTTTATCTCACACAAGATGCAGCGCGCGCATCTCGGATAAGTACTGGATGGGAACAAAACCGAACTCTGGAGAGGTAATGAGAGCACTCGTTATCGCAGCTATGCTGACTCTGTCGGCCGCCCCTTTTAAGGCTTTCGCCGGGGACTGGACCGAGACGATTAAGGTGAATGGTGACCTTCGCTATCGGCACGAGATGATCGACATGGAAGGTAAGGACGCTCGTCACCGCCACCGCGTCCGGGCTCGCCTCGGTGTTTTTGGTGAGGTTTCGCCATACACCAAGGTTGGAATTCAACTGGCCACCGGTTCCGATGATCCGGTGTCGACCAATCAGACGCTCGGTGACGCCTTCAGCACCAAGCCGATCGGCATCGACCTGGCCTATTTTCAGGCCCAACATCACGCCCTGTCGGGCCTGACCGTTACCGGCGGCAAGTTCAACAATCCGTTCTTTAAGCCGGGCGGCTCCGAACTGATCTGGGATTCCGACTGGAATCCGGAGGGCGGCGTGGCGAGCTTCAAGCGTGACATTGACAATGTCAGCCTCACTCTAATCGGCGCCGGACTATGGATCAACGAAAGCTCTTCGGATGATTCGTACATGGCGGCGGCTCAGGGTGTGGTGCGCTTCCGTTTCGATGAGAAGAAGTCGAGCCTGGCCGTCGGTGGCGGTTACTTCAACTATGCCAACACCGAGGGTTTCGAGGCGTTCTATGAGTCCGATGATCCCAAGGGGAATTCGTTGGCGGCGGTGGTTGACACGCTCGGCAACACCACCGGTTACGTCTACGCTACCGATTACGACATTTTCGAACTCCTCGCCGAGGCGACCACTGAAATCAACGAGACACCGGTCACGCTGATGGTGGACTATGTCGGTAACAGCGCGGCCGACAGTCTCGACACCGGGTGGCTGGTCGGCTTCATGGCCGGCCACGCCAAGGATCCCGGAAGCTGGGAGTTCCGCTACATTTATCGCGAGGTCGAGAAGGACGCCGTGGTCGGCGCCTTCACCGACTCGGATTTCCGGGGCGGCGGTACCGACGCCAAGGGGCATGAGATCGGCGGCGCCGTGGCGCTGGCCAAGGGGACCGCCTTCGGCATCACTTGCTTCATCAACGAAATCGGACTGGATGCGGACGACCCGATAGGCTTCAACCGGCTGCAAGTCGACTTGCAGCTCAAGTTTTAGGGATTATAGAACAGATTGCATTAACGGTGGTTGAGAGAAAGCGGCGTGTAGCAGAAACCGTAAACTCAGGAGAGAAATATGAAAAAGCTTACCATGCTCGTTGCCTTGTTCGTGCCGGCCGTTGCTGTGATGGTAATGGCCGAGGCCAAGGTAACGATAAAAGGCTCAGACACGCTGGTTCGATTGGGACAGCGCTGGGCGGAAGAGTACATGAAGGAAAATCCGGGTGTTGTGATCCAAGTGTCCGGTGGCGGTTCGGGGACCGGTATCGCCGCTCTTTTGAACGGCGCGACCGACGTCTGTGAAGCCTCGCGCGACATGAAACAGAAGGAATACGAGTTGGCCGAGAGCAAGGGGATCAAGCCGCACCGGGTTTCGGTGGCTCTGGACGGTATCGCGGTCTTCCTGAACGAAGCCAACCCGGTCAAGGAACTTAGCTTCGCGCAGTTGAAAGGCATCTACACCGGCGCCATCACCAACTGGAAAGAGGTCGGCGGTACCGACGAGCGCATTATTCTCTACGGTCGCGAGAACAACTCCGGCACCTACACTTTCTTCAAGGATCAGTTGCTTGACGATGAGGACTATTCCGAGTATACTCAAACCCTGCCCGGCACCGCGGCGGTGGTGAACGCCGTTTCCAAAGACAAGAACGGCATCGGTTACGGCGGCATTGCCTGGGCCAAGGGCGTTAAATATGCGGCCGTGCGCAAGGGCGACGAGGACCCGGCCGTCCTTCCGTCATCCGACGCGGTGTCCAACGGCAGCTATCCGATCTCGCGCGATCTGTACTGGTTCTCCAACGGCACGCCCGACGGCGAACTGAAGAAACTGGTCAACTGGGCTCTCTCGGAAGCTGGACAGAAAGTGGCCGCGGAAATGGACTACATCCCGTTGCCGGAGAAGCGGGCCAAGGAAGAGATGATCAAGTAACGCGACCTTTCGCGACATCCGAGCCGGCCAGACACGCACCGACCGTTCTGCCGATTGTGTGTTTCGGTGTGAAATGAGCGGCCAGCCATGATACAGAAGCTGAAGTTCAAACCGAAATCGAGAGTCCGCGAGTTCATCGGGGAGAAGCTCATCGCCCTGAACGCGTTCGCGGCCTTGATCGCCATCTTATTGATTTTCGCCTTCGTGTTCAAGGAAGCGGTACCGGTCTTCACCGACAGCTACATTCAGGAAGATGCGAGCTTCGACAAGCTGATTTTCCAGCAGGAGTACTACGAAGGCCGACCAGCCAAGTGGTCGTGGCAGCCGAATTCGGAGGCGCCCAAGTACTCGCTGTACCCTTTGTTTTTGGGCACCCTGAAGGCGGCCTTGATCGCCATGTTGTTCGCCATACCGCTAGGTGTGGGAGCGGCCATTTACGCCTCGGAGTTCGCGTCGCGGCGTCTTCGCGAGATAATCAAGCCGGCCATCGAAACGCTGGCGGCCATTCCGTCGGTTGTGCTCGGCTTTTTCGCTCTTATGATCCTGGCTACTGTGTTACAGGAGACCTTGGGGTTGACCTTTCGCCTAAATGCCCTCAACGCCGGTATCGCGCTGGGGCTGGCCGTGATCCCGATCGTGTTCACGGTGGCCGAGGACGCCATGACCTCGGTGCCGCGTTCGCTGCGCGACGCCGCCACGGCCCTGGGCGCCAATCCCTGGCAGGTTTCGCTGACCACGGTCCTCCCGGCCGCCATGCCCGGCATCGCCGCCGGCGTGGTGCTTGGTTTCGGCCGCGCCGTGGGGGAGACCATGATCGTGCTCATGGCCTCCGGCAACGCCGCCATCATATCCGCCAGTTTCCTCGACTCCGTGCGCACTTTCTCGGCCACCATCGCCGCCGAACTGGCCGAGGTAGTGTTCGGGAGCACTCATTACACGGTGCTCTTCATGATCGGCTCGCTATTGTTCGTGTTCACCTTCCTCATCAACCTTGGTGGTGACGTGATTCTCGCCCGATTGAAAGAGCGGCTGCAAGGGAGGATCGGGTGAATCACCAAGCTGCCACGGCGACACCGACCACGCGACCGGGCGCCATCGTCACGCTGGAGTTTCATCCCAAAACCAGGGGACATATTCCTCGCGGCCTGACATTGGCTGCGGTGCTGATTATCCTCGTCATCCTGGCGGTCATAATAGGGAACATTCTCATCGGCGGCATAAGCACCATTAGCTGGGAGTTTCTATCGCATCCGCCCGAACAGGGGATGGAGGCAGGCGGCATCTTCCCGGCCATATTCGGCACCGTCGCACTGGTGATTCTGATGGTGATCGCGGTGGTGCCGGTGGGGGTGATGACCGCCATCTATCTCCATGAGTACACGCCGCCGACCTCCCGCACTACCCGGTTGATCCGGGTGGCCATCAACAACCTGGCCGGGGTGCCTTCGATTGTGTTCGGGCTATTCGGCCTCGGTTTTTTCATCGCCTTCGTCGGCGGCGGTCTGGACAGTTTGTTCTATGCCGAAGATGGGGGACCGGTGTGGGGGCAGCCGGCTATCGTCTGGGCCGCCTTGACGCTGGCCCTTCTGACTTTGCCGGTGGTGATCGTCTCCACCGAGGAAGCGCTGCGCACGATTCCGCCCGAACTCAAGGACGCCAGCTACGCCCTCGGCGGCACCAAACTGCAGACGATCTGGCGCATCATTATCCCGCACGCCGCCCCCGGCATCCTGACCGGTTCGATCCTGGCCGTCTCGCGCGGCGCCGGCGAGGTGGCGCCGATCATGTTCACCGGGGCGGCGTATTATCTGCCGTATTTGCCGACGAAACTCAATGACCAGTTCATGGAGCTGGGGTATCATATATATGTAATGGCGACGCAGTCACCGGATGTCGAGGCGACCAAGCCGCTTTTGTACGGAACGGTGCTGGTGCTGCTGGTCCTGACGTTCATTTTGAACTCGGTCGCCATCATGATTCGGTCGCGTATGAGGAAAAACCGTGCCGGTTCGTAGCTTTGACAGCGATGTGAGTATGGAAGAGAAACTACCCGCCAAAGCGGGCGACATGAACGATAAGCAGCCGATCAAGATGAGCGTCGCCGACGTCGACTTCTTTTATGGTCGCGCTCAGGCGCTTTTTGATATTTCGATGGATATTGAGAGGCATCGTGTGACGGCCCTGATCGGACCGTCCGGCTGCGGCAAGTCGACCTTTCTGCGCACGCTCAATCGCATGAACGAGACTATCCCCGGTACGCGCATGGAAGGCACCGTGCTTCTGGACGGTCGCGACGTATATCGAGATTTCACCGAACCCTCGGCGGTGCGAACGCGGGTGGGGATGGTGTTCCAGAAATCCAATCCGTTTCCCAAGTCGATCTTCGACAACGTCGCCTACGGTCTCAGGGTCAACGGGATCAAGGACAAGCAACTGATAACCAACGTGGTCGAAGAATCGCTGCACCGAGCGGCGCTCTGGGATGAGGTCAGGGACAAGCTTGACAACTCCGCCTTCATGCTCTCCGGCGGGCAACAGCAGCGGCTGTGCATCGCCCGCGCGTTGGCTGTCAGACCGGAAGTGATCCTGATGGATGAACCGGCCTCGGCTTTGGACCCGATCTCCACGGCCAAGATCGAGGATTTGATCGGTGAACTGAAGCGGGACTATACCATTGTGATCGTCACCCACAACATGCAGCAGGCGGCGCGCGTGTCCGACTGCACGGCGTTCTTTTACGAGGGCGTATTGATCGAGTTTGGAGACACCAAGCAGATGTTCACCCGTCCCGAGAAGAAGAAAACCGAGGATTATATCACGGGAAGGTTCGGCTAAGCCGACGAGGCAGGTATGACCAGACATTTTCAAAACGAAATCGAACGACTGAAGAAGAAGATCCTTCACCTGGCGGCCATGGTCGAGGAGAGCCTGCGCGACGCGGTCCGGTCGGTCGCCGACAGCGACATGGGATTGGCCGAGAGAGTCATCCAGTGCGACCGGTTGATTGACACCCTTGAGGTCGAGGTGGAGGAGGATTGTCTCAAGATCCTCGCCTTGCATCAGCCGGTGGCGGCCGATCTCCGCTACGTCGTGGCCGTTCTCAAGATCAACAACGACCTGGAGCGGATCGCCGATCTGGCCGTCAACATCGCCGAGCGGACCATGACGTTGGCCATCCACAACGGTATCGCGTCGCCGTTTGACCTCTCCTCGATGCTCGACGCCACGGTGAAGATGGTGCGGATGTCGGTGGACGCGCTGGTCGGGCGGGATACGGCCGTGGCGCACCAGGTTTGTTGCGACGACGACCTCATCGACGACTTTCACAAGACCGCATACAAAACCCTCATGGACCAGATCAAGACCGATCCCGAACGAACCGAGTATTACATCAGCCTGCTTAGCGTGTCGCGCAACCTCGAACGGATCGCCGACCACGCCACCAACATCGCCGAGGACGTGATCTACATGATCGAAGGGGAGATCATCCGCCACCAGGGCAACCTCGGTCGCCCGTAGCCGGCATCCAAACGGTCACCGCCTCTCACATAGTTCATGTCGGTGGAAACCCCTGCGGTTTCGACATCTTTCCTCAAAAGGGGATGACGACGATTCTGCAAGTGACTGAAGCACAATGCAATACGAAACAGGACAAAGGCTTTCGCATCGGCTCTTCAAGTATCACTTTGCATTGATTTGGACCGATGTGAACAGAGGGTGGTCCCAAGCCGGTCCCCGGGATCTCACGCTATAAGCGGGGCACGCCAATTGTCCATTTATGCTGGTCGCCGTTTAATGGAATTTGAAAGCGGGGATATGGACACAGCGGTCCGAGGGCTGGCCACCCGACGACGTTTGTCATAATCCGCCAAGCCTCGTGAGTGTTACTTGCATGCAAGGTTGCATGCGAGGGAGATCCGTGAGACTGCACCCCGGCTGGGTAGTCCGTCCTGCATGACCTATTCCGAATTACTTGTGAACATCCGTACTAAGGTATTTTAGACCGGAATCTACCATCAACGTAACTACCGTAGCATCTGGTCCCAATTGCTCGGCCACTCGAATTGCTGCAATGACATTTGCGCCTGAGGATGTTCCGGCAAAAAGACCCTCTTCTCGAGCTAAGCGCCTGGCCATAGCTTTCGCATCATCGGTATTGACGGCTATGATCTCATCCACCAAACTTGGATCCCAGAGCGGTGGAGAATAGCCGATTCCCACACCTTCAATTTTGTGAGGTCCTGCCTGACCGCCCGATAATACCGCCGATTCGCCTGGTTCTACGACCACTATCTTAACCCCGGGATTGTACCGCTTTAACACAGTCGCCACACCTCGTGAAGAAGCCGCAGTGCCAACACATTGAACAAATGAATCGAGCCCTCCGTTCGTTTGGCTCCAGATTTCCTCGGCCAATGGATAATACCCTTCAATACTATCAAGATTACTGAGTTGGTCAGTCCAGTAGGTGTGCGGTCTTTGACTAATCTCCCTAGCCGCTTCAATCATGTCCAGTATTAGTTTTTTGGTAGTCAGCCCTCCTTCGCTCGGTATCAGCGTAAGCTCCGCACCGAAAGCTGACATGTGTTTCAACTTTTCCTGACTAAATGCATCGGAAGTAACGATATGAAGATGGTAACCCTTCGCAACACAGATCAATGCGAGTGATATGCCCGTGCTTCCGCCGGTGTACTCGACAATGGTATCTCCAGGTTTCAGCCGGCCATCTTCCTCTGCTCTTGAAATCATGGCCTGTGCCATACGATCTTTCATACTGCCCGTCGGATTTTCCCATTCGAGTTTCACAAGAACTTTTGCAGAGCCGGACGGAACAACTCTTTGTAGCTGCACTATTGAGGTGTTCCCAATCGCTCGTAGAACATTTCCGCAAATGCTCATTCTATCTCGCTCCCTTTCGTTTCAATAGGTTGACTAATGGCAATTCTCGGCTCCGCACATAAATCCACTCTATCCGTACCCACTATAAATGGAGCACACACCCTTCTTTATTCCCAAGACGATTGCGGCGAAAGGCCATCCTGGGGCACATCACACGCCATATCAATCACCTTCAAATGTGAAAGAACTTTAACGCATCGTCTCCAACTTGACAACAAAATAATCGCACATCGGAAAACGCCGCACATATAGCCGCACTCACCCTTGAATGCTCATTGCAACTGACCCCGACTGCAGTTGCTACGGTTCAAAGGGGGGGCATGGACACTCGGGAGCTCATATCTGCTCTGTAGGGGCTCCATCTGGCAAGAACCTGGGAGTTCGATCCGGGACCATGCGGCCACAACTTGTTGTTGCCCCTCGATGCCTAAGTCATTATCCTTCTACTGACCGCCGGAGTGGTGGAATGGTAGACACCAGGGACTTAAAATCCCTTGGCCCGTTTGGGCCGTGCCGGTTCGAGTCCGGCCTCCGGCACCACAAAGTAATACGTTAGGTCACGGCGACCCTGCTTTGACCGGCAGTTCACGGAGGAGCAAGTGCACAGAATTCAATACTGTCTCACACTGATCGCAATATGTCTATCGACCGCAAGCGAACCCTCGCCGGCCGCCGTCAACCGCGTGAGGTTTCGAACCCACAACATCCACTTGACTCTCGACGTCCCCGCGCATCGTGCGCAGGTTTCGGACAGGGGTGAGGTGTCCGTGGCCCGCGGATGGAACGTCTTCTATCTGAATTCGACGGCCGCGGTGGACTCGTTCAGTCTGGCCGACGAGCGCGTCGACTTCCACGCCGCAACACTGGCTGACAGCGGATCGCTGCCGCCCGAACTGCTGCCGCACCTGCGCGAGTTCGAGGCCGACCTGCCGGCGCAGTTGGTGCTGCTTGAGTCCGAGGGCGAGGGTGTGCGGTCATTCGCGATCTGGTATAGCGCGGAGTTTTTCGAGGACGTGTCCAGGATGCGCTTCTCCCGTGAACGAGTCGGTGGCGAAGTATCGGGGGCGATAACCGATCAGGGCGCCTACTTGAGCCCGGGCGCCTACTATTACCCCAGCGGCGATGAATCCCTGATAAGTTTCAAGCTCACTGCCGACATCCCCGAAGCGTGGGAGTCGATCAGCGACGGCAACCGGCTTTCGTCTGATATGCGCGAGGGTCGCAAGATACAGTCGTGGGAGAATCCTTTCAAGTCGGACGGCTGTATTTTTATGGCGGCGCCATATGTGACTAAGTCAACCATGGTCGACAGAGTCGAAGTGTGGTGCTATTTCTTTGAGGCCGACACCGGGCTGTTCGACCAGTACCTCCCTGCCACCGCCGATTACTTACGGATGTACAGCGAGCTAATCGGTCCGTATCCCTTTATGCGCTTCACCGTGGCCGAGAACTTTTTCTCGACCGGCTACGGGATGCCGGCCTGGACGCTTCTGGGGCAGACGGTGCTGCGGCTGCCGTTCATCATTGGAACATCGCTCGGCCATGAAGTGCTGCACAACTGGTGGGGCAATTCTGTCTATGTCGATTACGATCGCGGCAACTGGTGCGAGGGTCTCACGGTTTATGGCGCCGACTATCGCTACAAGCTTCTGCAATCGGAGGAGGTGGCCAGGGAGTACCGCAAAGATATCCTGAAACAATACCTTTCTTATGTCGACGAGGGGAACGACTTTCCCCTACGCGAATTCACCTCTCGCAGCAGCCCGGATACCCGCAGCGTCGGCTACGGCAAGGCGATGATGGTGTTTCACATGATTGAACAAGAGATCGGCACGGAGCCGTTCTTCGACGCTTGGAAACTTGTCTACAAGCGGCACATAGGGGAAAAGATCGGCTGGGAAGAGTGGGTCGCGGCTTTTGAGGAAACGAGCGGCAAGGACCTTTCGCATATCATCCCGCAGTGGATAGATCGAGCGGGAGCGCCTTTGATAACATTAGATACTGCGTACATATCTGAGGTGCGCACAACATGCCAGCTCAGTTGCCGGGTTTCTCAAGAAGGGTCACTCGTATATCAGTTGCAGGTCCCGAATCGGGTCGTAATAAGGGATGACCTCTCCTCCCACAATTCGTGGAGGCTAAGCGAACCAACTGATACTTTCTTCTTTTCTTCTTCCCCTTGCGCCGCATCGGTTGAAATCGATCCCGACTACCACCTCTTCCGCCACCTGCACCCGGAAGAAGTCGAGCCTATCGTATCAGCGATTCTCGGTGCACCCAAACAGAGCTTCGTTTGTGATGCGAGCGACGCCGCAGCCATTGCGCCATTCACAGTCTTTGCATCGAGCTTCACCGAAGATTCCGTTGGCGTAAACGGCTATGATTTGTTGCAACAGCCCGACCGCGACTACGTGCCGATCATGCTGAACCCGCCGGAATTGCCGGAGTATCTGGTCAATAGGGTGATGATCTCAGAAGAAACTGTCGTTGTACAAGAGACCAGCTACCCCAGAGCGGGCCACACCTTCGTTCTCACTGCCGAAAACAGCGACGGTTTCGAAAAGTGCATGGTGATGCTGACCGATGACTATCAATCACTGCCGCGTCTCGGTCAACTGATTCCGCATTACGGCAAGTACTCGTTCCTGGTATTCGAGGGCGCCCGCAACGTCGGTAAAGGGCAGTGGGAGGTGACATCCTCGCCGCTGAAGGTGACGTTGCCTTGATTGGCTTTCGAAGTCTCGGACGGCACCGATACCGGCGAGGCCTGTTCGACATTGGGACTAAGAAAACTCTCCACCCACTTGTTAACGTCGTTGCGCTTCGCTTCCTGCCTGAGCATCCGCATGAGGCGCTGCCGCTCCTGAAGTTCCACAATATGGGCGGCAAAGACGGCGCCGGCAAGCCCCCAGAGATCGACATTCGAGTGTTTTTGCCATAAACGTCCGTCTTGACTGCACCCAAGCCAGTTCCTACTTTACAGTATGCTGAAACGGCTGGTCTTTGCATTGACTGCGTTCGTGCTCCTATTGATAGTGGCCGAAACGACGGCGCGGCTGATTGAGTCGGGGGCGGCGCGCCGGGCCCAAGAATCTACCGACATGTCCGGTTGGCAGGAGAAGTTCTTCGGTTCCATATTCGATTGGCATGAACCGGACCCCTATTTACTCTGGCGTTTCAAGCCGAATCTCGACAACCAGTATATTCAAACCAACAGTGAGCATACTATCGGCCCCGAAGTGAACACCACCAAGCGACCGATCGAATTCCGCGTCCTGCTCCTGGGCGATTCCTCCCCGGTGGGGCTGGGTCTGGAATCGTATCTGCTGGCCTTCGGGGAGCGTCTGCGTTTGCGCCTTCAGGAGTGGTATGGTGGCAATCGTGACGTGCAATTGATCAACGCCGCCGTCGCCGGATACAGCAGCGAGCAGATTGTCTGCTATCTCGACCGGTACGGCTGGCGCTTCGCACCGGACCTGGTCATCCTGTATTGCGGCAACAACGATGCTTCCATCTCCGGCTTCTCCCACGACCGCGAGTTGATGCAACATCAGCGCTGGCGTCGGCTGCGTGCGCTCATGTCGCGACTAGCCATATATCGTGTGCTGCGCGCGGCCCTGGCTTCGGATCGGCAACCGGCGGTGGCGGACGCATCACAACTGAAGGTGCGAGTGACACCCGATCAGTTCGAAGAGAACCTGAGGACCATAGCGCGCCAGTGCCACCGCCGAAACTGCCCGCTAACGATAGTCAAGCCGCCGGTGCCGCTGCTGTGGCCGGCTGGATTGCAGTTCAAACCGTTCTCGCACCTGACGGGTTCGGACGGGCAGCTTGTCCTGCCGCCGGCGCTGGCGGCAGGTCTGGACCAACCGATTCGATATTGCCTCGATCGTGACCGGTTGCCGGACAGGTTTGAGAAGGTGGACAAATTCACCCGGTCGGTGTATCATTCGGCTTACTGGGACAGTCTGACGCCCGACGAGGCCGTCGAATTCTACCGGCGAAAGCTGGTTGAGGATCCGCAATCACCGATTCTGCTCAACAATCTCGGGGTCGCTTGTTGGGAGAGAGGCGATTACCCTGAGGCGAACCGTTACTTGCGAGCGGCCCGCAGCGAACATTCGCATGAGGCGCAAGATCGACCGAACCAGGCCATATTTTCGCTCGGCTCCGTGTTCCTGTTCAACATCGGCGTCAATCTGCTGAGCGCGGCGGCCGCGGCCGGTGATAGTTCAGCGATAGACACCGCCTTTGCCTACCTGGACTCGGCCTTGCAGGCGGATTTCCTGTCGCTGCGGGTCAAGCGCGCCTACCTGGACCGAATCGACAAGGTGGCCGGCGCCTTTGACAATGTGACGGTGATCGATGGTCAGGCGTTGTTCGCGCGGAACGGCGGGGAGAAGCTGTTCATCGACCACTGTCACCCGACGGCGAAAGGACATCAGCTTCTGGCGGACGACTTGTGCGCCGCGATTACCGGAGACAAAGTAGGTGACCGATAGAGCCTGCGTTTGCTTCGTGACCATGCAGACCGAAAGGAACTAGATGCGATGAATCTCTATTTAGTACAGCACGCCAAAGCGAAGGGCGACGAGGAAGACCCACAGCGCTCGCTATCGAATGAAGGAACGGCCGAACTGCGCCGGGTTGTTTCGTTCGTGACCGAGCAGGGCTGTCTGAGCGTGTCGAAGATTCTTCACAGCGGCAAGCTGCGAGCGGAACAGACGGCGCAGGCTTTCGCTGAGCGGCTCAAGCCGTCGGCCGGTCTGGACGCCGCCGATGGACTCAAGCCGAAGGATGATCCTTCGATTTGGGCTGAGAGATTGTGTACCGTCGAGGACGATACCATGCTGGTGGGCCACCTGCCGCATCTGGGCCGATTGGCCTCGCTGCTGCTGACAGGCGACGCGTCGAGGACCACGGTGTCGTTTCGCAATGCCGGCGTCGTGGCGCTCGTGCGTGATACCGGCGGGGCGTGGACGGTGTCGTGGGTGGTTACACCACAGATCCTGTCTGGCCGGTAGGGCAGGAACTCTGTGCTCCTGCCACGGCATTCGGTACCCCGGCCTGAAGGCGAAGACCGGTGGGTTGCTTCGTAGGCGCAGTGCTCATCTTATCAGCGCGATATGGCTCACCGGGTTCGGCCGGCAGCCGCAGATGGACCGAACCCTTCAGCCGCATGTAGACGTGCGTGCCGGCCGTTCCGGGTCGCGGTCATTCCTCAACGGTGATGGGTTTCAACCTGGGTTACCGAATCGTTTCCTAGAGATCGTAATACATCTGGAATTCGTAGGGCGTGGGTCGCACGCGAATCTCATCGACTTCCTTGCGCTTCAGTTTCAACCAGTGCTCCAGCAAATCATCGGTGAAGACGCCGCCCTGCAGCAGATACCCGTAGTCGGCCTCCAGAGCGATGAGTGCCTTGTTGAGCGAGGTCGGCAGTTGGTGTATCTGAGCCAGATCGGCCGGCGTCATCTCGTCGAGGTTCCTGTCCAGCGGCAGACCGGGATCGATCTTGTTCTTAATGCCGTCGATTCCCGCCATGAGCATGGCGGCGAAACCCAGGTAGGGATTCATGGTGCCGTCGCCGGGGCGGAACTCGAAACGCATCATCTTCGGATTGCGCTGGTAGCCGGGAATGCGAATGCAGGCCGTGCGATTGCCGACCGAATAGGTGCCTGCTACCGGCGCCTCAAAACCCGGCACCAATCGTTTGAATGAATTGGTCGAGGGGTTGGAGAAAGCCAGGATGGAGTCGACGTGCCTGAGCACGCCGCCGATGTAGTGAAGTCCGATCTTTGAGAAACGGGCCGGCCCCTTCTTGTCATAGAACACGGAACCGTCCTTGTCGGCCAGGTACTGATGGACATGGAAACCCGATCCGGGTTCGTTGAAAAGCGGCTTGGGCATAAACGTGGCCGACTTCTTCTCACGGAAACATTGGTTCTTCACGAAGTACTTGATGAGCATCGTCTGGTCGGCCATTTTCAGAAGAGGAACGAAGTTGGTCTCAATCTCGTGTTGCCCGCCGCCCCCCACCTCGTGATGATGGTACTTGATCCCGACGCCGACTTCGGTAAGCATGGCGCAGATCTGCGAGCGCAGATTGAAGGTGCGGTCCATCGGCGGCGCCACATGATAGCCCTTCTTATAGCGAATCTTGTATCCGAGGTTCTCATCATCCTGCTCGGCGTTCCATTCCGCCTCGGACGAGTCCAGATAGTAGAAGGCCCGCTCCGGCCCCTGGAAGAAATTGACCTTGTCGAAAACGTAGAACTCGAATTCCGGACCGATGATCATCTTCAGCCCGGGGCGTGTCTTGTTCAAGTATTTCTCGGCATCGGCGGCCACGCGGCGCGGGTTGCGGGTGTAGGGGAGAACTTCGTCGCCGGCATCCATGATGTCGCAGATCATCGACAGCGTCGGCCGTTCAAAAAATGGGTCCATAATAGCGGTCGTGCGGTCCGGCATCACGATCATATCGCCGCGCTCGATAGACGAAAAGCCCGGCAGCGAGGAACCGTCAACCCCCACCCCGACCGTGAACAGATCCTGATTCAAAGAACTCGCCGGCACCGTGATATGATGCCACAGACCGGGCAAATCGCTGATCTTCAGATCGACAAACTCGACTCGGTGTTTCTTGGCCATCTGCTGCAATTTGGCAAGCGTCATATTATCCAATCCTCTCTGAGCTTGATAGTCCTTGCAAACCAGGCCAAAGGTAATCAATCCTGCCGATTTGGCAAGAAGATCGTGAGGGTCCTTTCGCCAGTTAGCGCTTGCCAGGGAGCGGTGACCGTCGGTATACTAAGAGCACCAAGACAGGAGGTGCCGATGCCGCTTTTGCTTTCCAGAAACGACGTTTCACTGGTACTGAAGATGCCGGAATGCATGGAGGTGGTCGAACGGGCGTTCGGTGAGTTGGCTGCGGGTACGGCCGTTCTGCCGCTGAGGACGCCGATCACGCCGCCGGATGGGCTGTCCCTCTACATGCCGGCTTACCTGAAACAGATGGGCGCGCTCGCCTGCAAGGTGGTGAGCGTGTACAAACAGAACCCGCAACGACACGGGCTGCCGACGACCATCGGCACGGTGCTGTTGCAGGACGCCGCGACAGGGCAGGTGATAGCCGTTATGGACGGCGGTTACCTCACCGCGGTGCGCACCGGCGCCGCCGGCGGGGTGGCGACCAAGTACCTGGCGCGAACCGATGATGATCAGGTGGCCGGTATCTTCGGGGCCGGGGTCCAGGCCAAAATGCAGCTTTGGGCGATGGCCGTGGCCCGCAGGCTGTCGCGGGCTATGGTCTTCGATATATCCGACGAAGCCGCCGACAAGTTCGTCGTTGAGATGAGCGCCCAGCTTGACATGGAAATTGTTAGAGCAGGCAGTGCCGAAGAACTGCTGACTTGTGACATCATTTGCACTGCGACTTCTTCGGCGACGCCGCTATTCGATGGTAACCAGGTGCGAGAGGGGACTCACATCAACGGCATCGGCAGCCACACGCCCAACGCCCGCGAACTGGACACCGCAATAGTCCGGCGGTCCAAGTTCGTGGCTGACTCCACCGAGGCTTGTCTAAAGGAGGCCGGCGACCTGATGATCCCGATTGAAGAAGGCGTGCTGGACCCGTCGCACATTCACGCCGACCTGGGGGAGGTTGTCCTGGGGAAAAAGCCGGGACGCGCCGACGACCGTGAGATCACGCTGTTCAAGTCCAACGGTTTGGCTATTCAGGACGCTGCTGCGGCCAGGCTGGTTTACGACAAAGCCAAGAAAGCCGGCTTAGGTTTCGAGGTCGAACTCTAAGGCAGCCTACGGACACGGCAGGGGCGGCGGGCCGCCGTTGAACATGTAATCGACCAGATAGACCAGGTCGGCAATGTCCACCTGACCGCTGGCGTCGAGGTCGGCTTCTTCCATCGACGGCGGCGGTGGACCGCCGTTGAACATGTAATCAACCAGGTAGACAAGATCGGATATATCGACTACGTCACCGATTATGCCATCGACGTTGCCGCGAATACCGACACACTCCTCGATAGTCTCGCAGACATTGCCCTGGCCGTCCTGATCGTCGTCCTCCTGGCCGGGGTTGTAGACGGTGGGACAGTTGTCGTCCAGGCCGCAGATGCCGTCGTTGTCGACGTCGTTGGTCGGATCGAAAGGACAGACGTCGCACACGTCACCGAGACCGTCGCTGTCGGAATCCTGTTGTGACGTATTGAAGTCGTCCGGACAGTTGTCGCACAAGTCACCGACACCGTCGCCGTCATGGTCATCCTGGCCGGGGTTTTCGATCTGCGGACAGTTGTCGCAGGGATCGCCGACGCCGTCACCGTCCATATCTTCCTGCGTGGGGTTCCAGTCGTTCGGGCAGTTGTCGTTCTGATCGCACACTAAATCCTCGTCGGCGTCGCTGCAGCAAGTCAACGAGGCCGTTTCACCGTGCACCCAGAAGAAGGGATAACCGGGCGGCGTCACCCAATAGGCATACCAGCCGTACCAGGCGTCGCAGCAATAATAGAACATGTGGCAAGTATCCGGCCTGTTGGTGCCCTCGAACATAATCGACGGGTAGTACGGCCCCGGACCGGTGTCAGTGTACTCGATGCCGACAAACACCGGACCCATTATGCAACAGGGGTCGTCGAAAGTGACCGTGCCGGTGTTGGGATAGGCAAACGTAGCCGAGTCGCAGACCACCTGCTGGCGGCAAAGTTCAGCACCCGGTCCGTAGCAACTGTCCGGCGGGTACTGTAAATCGTACACTACGATATCGATTGTGACGGGCCACTGGTAATCGCGAGGATCAAAGAAATTCGGCGGGTCGAGCAACACCATAGACACGCCGCTGATCTCGAAGGGATAGGCGGGCCAGCCGCACTCGCCCGGGTCAAAATACGTAACTGTTTGATGACCCGGCTCATAGCCGTGGCTGTAGCCCAGGATCGTATCCTCGATCCAATGATACCACAGGCTGCACGTGTCCCGGGCCTCGGAAAGCGTCGGCGGAGTGATCGGTTGGTCCGCCCGTATGATCTCAGCCTTGTTGCTCCTCTCAAAAGCCTCGATAGTGAAGGCGAAACTCAAAGCCAAACACAAGAAGACCGTAGTAATCAAATGTTTCTTCATCACATCCTGCCTTGTCTGCAATTGGGACAACATCTCACGACCGCGTAAGACCTATAATTAGTGATCTGCGCCCGGAAGGGAGCTTCCGCCGAACTCCCTCTTGGCCCGGGAACTCACTGAATGAACTGTACCACGGTTTCAAGCTATCTGACCGCGGTCGCTTTGTCAAGCGCTTTGGAAGCACGATCGAGCCGGTCCGATGGGGCAGGTCGCACGAGGTGGAAAGAGTTGCTGCGTTCTTTAACGCTCGAGACTATACGGCGGCGGCGGGCCGTCGTTGAACATGAAGTCGACCAGGTCTACCAGATCAGCTATATTGATCTGGTAAACCACGATTCCCGCATATATGGCAGGTTCTGTGTCGGAAATTACGCCGAACGGCTATTGAGAAGATACGATGGAGCAATAACCGCTCCCTCCCCCAAGTAAGGCCAGACGCGTGAATCGGCTGAACGCACTCCGCACAGCCGGCTTCTTCGGTTTTGCCGGTCGTCAATCTCCCAGCACGAGTGTCCGTCGGTCAACCAGCGCGATCGGGTCCAAGTAGTAGTCGCGGGCGTAAACCTCCGCAACATAAGTCCCGGGTGCCACTCCGGCCAACGTCGCTGTGATGTTAAAAGGACAGATGCAGAAAACCCAGTCCTCAGAGACGTTGAACTCATAAAACCGCAGCGTGTCGCCGGCCACAGTGAACACGACGTCAATAATGCCCGCACAGTTGAACATGGCGTCGAGATGCTCCATGGTGAGGGTGTCACCGGCGTAGTAGTAGTTGACGGTCGACCGGGTGTCATCGCCGTAGCGCTCCAGACAGCCGGTGTCGCCGAAGTCGATCAACTCCGGTCCGCCCTGACTCAGGTTGAGATGCTGCCTATCCAAGAGCAGGTCCGGCTCCCAGGGGTAGTCCTGATTGTAGACCTCGGCCACGTAAGATCCGGGTGGGATGCCCTCAACGACCGAGGTCAACTCATAGTAGCACATACATGGCACCGGGACCATCTCGTTGACGTTCTTTTCATGAAACCGCAGCGTGTCGCCGACGATCTCAAACTCCAGCACCAGATCGGCGCCGCAATTGAAAAAGGCGTTCTCGTGAACCATGGTTAACACGCCCGCCGACCAGTAGTAGTTGACGATGGGGTCACCCTGTTCCGGCGGTCCCTTCGGGTCGGACGGCACGCACTCGCCGACGTTGAAATCAACCACTCCCGTTTCCACCACGGCCGTATCGACACCCACCAGCTCTCCTTCGATACCGAAGAGGGTTACGACATACTCGCCGGGAGCCAGGTTATGAAGGATCGACTCCAGATCGAACGGACAGTAGCAGTCGCACAACTCGCCGGTGTCGGTCTCATGTCCGACGAAGTGATTGTCGTAGTGGTAATACTGTACGTAGTATAACAGACAACACTGATAGTAGGCGTCCGGATGGTGGACGTGAATCTCATTGCCGACGGCTTCGATATACATGCCGCGCTCTGACGGCGGCGCCCCGTCGGAGCCTTCGTCCCCCAAGCACCCGCCGCTGATGTCGGTATGATCATCCGCCCGCTCGAAGGGACAGAGCGGCGTGCAGCCGCCCGGTAGGACGAACCAGCAGTCCACCCAGCAGACCAAATCCGAGATGTCGATCAGGCTGCTACCGTCACAGTCGGCAGTGGCGGGAAAGGGCAGGGGCGGGCCGCTGGTAAACATGTAGTCGACCAGATAGACTAAGTCGGCGATATCGGTGCCGCCGTTCAAATCCATATCCCCGCAAACGATATCGGCCTGTGCCGAACTGCCCCACAGCCCGCACATAGCGAATAAAAACATCCATTTCTTCATGGTTACAACCTTTGCTGATTTCTACAAAGTCTCGACCCATTGACTTACCAAAGTATACAAACGGCACCATGTTTAGTCAAGTCAAAAAACTACCGCACTCGAAGGGAATCAGGACCTGATCCGTCGTCTCTACCCGGTCGACGCTGATGCGGCCCGGCCGGTTCGCGGCTGTACAGGATTCGCTTGTCACACCGGCGGTTTTGCGTTACCTTCTTCGCCGATGTCCGAAAGCGCAACGAAGAGAACATGAAACCGGACCCGCAAAGCAACTACGAGAAGACCCGACAGCAGGTCGGTTACAGACCGCGCCGCGAAACATCGGCCGATGTCTACGCCGCACTCGGTTTCAGGTGCGGACTTGAGATCCATCAACAATTGAAAACCGGGAAGAAACTGTTCTGTCGGTGCCCGGCCGGCGTTTATCACGACAAGGAAGACTTCGACGCCGAGGTTATCCGCCACATGAGGCCGACTCTCTCCGAACTCGGCGAGTACGACGGTACCGCTTTGATGGAATTCAAGACCAAAAAGAACATCATCTACCGCATCAAAAACCAAACCGCCTGCACCTATGAGATCGACGACACCCCGCCCTTCGCCGTCGATCGTGAATCGCTGGATATCGCTATTCGCATCGCCTTGATGCTGAAGACCAACATCGTGGGCGAACTGCATATCACGCGAAAGCAGTACCTCGACGGCAGCATACCGACCGGGTTTCAGAGAACGGCCATCGTGGGGATCGAGGGGGAGATACCTCTGGAGAATAAGAAGGTGCGGATCATTCAGTTGAGTCTCGAGGAGGATTCCTGCCGGGAAGTCTCGGATGTCGAACACTGGCGGGTCTACACCACCGACCGCCTGGGCATGCCGTTAATCGAAACCGTGACCTACCCCGACATGACGACGCCCGATGAGGCGGCCGAAGCGGGAAACTACCTGCGTTTTCTCGCCCGGTCATCGGGTCTCGTGCGCACCGGGATCGGCGCCGCCCGACAGGATGTGAACGTCAGCATCACCGGCGGCGCCAGAGTCGAGATAAAGGGCGTGGCCCACATCGCATGGATTCCGGAGTTGACGCACAACGAGGCGTTCCGTCAGAAAGCTCTGCTTGCGATCGCTTCAACACTGCAAAACACCCTGAAGCGCGACAACTGGGAAGTCGCCGTTAAGACGATACCGCGATATCGGCTCAGCGGTTTCTACTCGGCGATGCCGGATATGTCGAACGATGATCGGCGAATCACGGCCGTTAACCTCCCCGGGTTCGGCCCGATTCTTTCTACGTTCACGCAACCGGGTCAGGTGTTCGCCGATGAGATCAGCGGGCGGGTGAAAGTCGTGGCCTGCCTGGAGCAGCCGAACATGCTGGTCTCCGATCACATCCGCCTGGAGTTAGGGTTGTCGGAAACGGACACCGAGGCGATACGTGGCTTGTTCAAAGCGGGTGACAACGACGCGCAGATCGTTGTCTGGGGGCGGTCGGAAGATGTCGACACGGCTGTCGAGACGATTCAGGAGCGCTGTCTGATGGCCTTCGACGGTGTTCCCAACGAAACCCGCAAAGCCTTGCCTGACGGAACCACGATTTTCGAACGCGTGTTGCCGGGACCGGATCGGATGTACCCCGATACCGATTCCGCGCCCATCCCGATCGAGGACGACGCCATAAAGCGAGCCTCACCGGATCTTCCGCCGGCCGTGGCTGATCGTCTCGCGCAACTTCGCCAGTGGCGGATCCCTCGGGACACCTATCCCTATCTGCTTCGCCGCAATTTGCTGCCGACGATAGAACGGATCATTCAGGAGTGCGAAATCCCGCCCCGCTTCGTCGGCGCGCTGCTCGGGCATACGCTGAAAATGCTGGAGGGCCGGCAGAGTTGGACGCCGGGCTTCAGTTACAGCAAGGTTGTCGCCCTGGTGCGATATGTATCGGAGCGCGAACTGGACAAGGACATCCTGAAGGTGATGCTGCCGGTAGTGTATGACCATCCCAACATGGTTTTCGAGTCGGTGCTGACGACTATCGACTACCGCCCGGCACTGGCTGAGGCCATATATGACCACATCCCCGTCCTGGCCGCCAAGTTCCGCGAGGTCGGAAACAGCAAAAGTCCGACCGCCGCCGCCGATTGGATTATGGGCTGCCTGCGCAAGTCGGCGCTCGGCAACATGCCGTTGCGCGAACTGCGTGAGCGCGTCGACCGGGAGGTTAACGATGCCTGACCTCTTCAAGGGATACAAAGGCGCGGCCCTCTCGACGCTCAAGTCGTTCAACGTGCGCGTCTGGAGCGAGGCGCTGGTGAAAACCAGCCGCGGCGAGTTCAAGGGTATCGTCCTGCCGCGGTCCGAGAACGACGACGACCGGCACATCGTGCTCAAACTGGCCACCGGGTATAACATCGGCATCGACGTCGCCACCATCAGCGATATGTCCGAGTACGGCTACAAAGAAGCGCACTACAAGATTCCGGAAAAAGAGTTCCCCATCTCGCCGGACAAGCCGAACGTCAAACTCCTCGGCACCGGCGGGACTATCGCCTCACGTCTCGACTATCGCACCGGCGCCGTCATCCCGGCCTTCTCGCCGGGCGAACTATACGGCGCCGTGCCCGAACTGGCCGACATCTGCAACCTCTCCACCGAGAAGCTGTTCGCCGTCTTCAGTGAGAACATGGGACCGCAGCAGTATGTCACATTGGCCAGGGCTATCGGCAAAGAGATCGCGAACGGCATCGACGGCATCGTTATCGGTCACGGCACCGACACCATGCACCACACCGCCGGCGCGCTGGCCTTTATGATCCAGAACCCGCCGGTGCCGATCGTGCTGGTCGGTTCGCAGCGCTCTTCGGACCGGCCGTCGTCCGACGCCGCCCTCAACCTGATTCACTCCACCCGCGCCGCCGCGCTGTCCGACATCGCCGAGGTGATGGTCTGCATGTTCGGCCCGACCTCGGACAAGTACGGCCTGCTGCATCGCGGCACCCGCGTGCGCAAGATGCACTCGTCCTATCGTTCGACCTTTCGCACTATTGGCGACGTGCCGTTGGCCATGATCGACCGCGAAACCATCACCCCGCTGACCGACGATTACAACCGTCGTCGTCGTGACCGCAACGTCAAGATCGTTCCGGTCTTCGAGGAGCGGGTGGCGATGGTTTACTACTATCCCAACATGGCGCCGGACATTATCGATTCGCTCGTCGAGAACGGTTACAGGGGGATCGTCATCGCCGGGACCGGACTGGGACACATCAACAAACCGGTTTATCCCGCCATCGAGCGCGCCACCAAAGCCGGGGTGGCCATTTACATGACGGTGCAGACGCTGTGGGGCTACGTGCACATGTTCGTGTACGACACCGGCCGCGACCTGATGGCCAAGGGGATCATCCCGGCCGAGAACATGCTGCCGGAGGTCGCCTACGTCAAGCTGGGCTGGGCGCTGGCCCAAACCGGTGATCTCGACGAAGTCAGAAAGATCATGCTCACGCCGATTGCGCACGAAATCACCGAACGTGAGCCGTACAACGGCTATCTCATCTTCCAGGGCGGCGTCCCCGAGGTGGAGGAATTTCTGAAGAAGATACATAAGTAAGAACGAGCGGCACTGGGTGACGGCTAGTGCACATACCGGCACTCTATTTGTATGGGATCGACGAGCAGACAATCCCACAAAGAATTTTCTACTGGCTGTTGTGGATGATCCGATATATCTTAACAACAAAAAGACTTTTTGAGAAGCAGTCACGGGTCGTCAGTCGCTACGGTGGCTCAATGGGTAGTGCGGGTAATGGCTCTCTCAGTACGCACGTACGTCGCGACCAGATTATTGTCTTGACATGTTGGCAGCGGCGGAGTATAATTGGCCTGTTCCACAGACAAAGGTCAGGCTGCCAAGTGGGAAGCGACCTTGGATATAGATCGCAGTAGGAGTGTACATAGGTGACGGAGAGGAAACTGCCGCCAAGGCAGTGGCACGGGATGGGTATCATAGTAGATTTATCGTATCGGCGAGGTCACGTCTCGGTGGAACTGAACGGCACCACATACAGCCTGTTTCATGATCGACACATGCGCTACCCCATACCTGGGAAGACGCCGGACAGAGAACTTGAACCGCTATGGGGCGGCTTTAGAGGTGAATTCAAGATCCGGTCGGAGACCGAGGTTTGCAGTCTCTACCGGGGTAGACTGGAACTGGAGTCCACCAAAGCCGTAATGGGGGGCGAGAGCGGTAAGTTTGTTGCAAAGGCTCCGCCCAATAAGTATGTAATTCCTGCAGACAAAGATTGCATGAAGCCGGTTATAGACAAACTAGAAAAGGACATGGAAGAGCCTCCGGAGTATCATGTTCTGTCGAAGGGAGGGGCTCGCAACTGCGTAACCTACGCCGTTGACCTTATGGAAATGGCCGGGTTGTTCGAGGAATGCGAACGATTCCCCGACAATGTAATTAGCCCGGAGCAGTTTAATGACGCTATGAAAGTTTTTGTTGGAAGCTTGCCGGGTGCCAAGCACTTTATCCTCAGTGTGGATAAGGACGGGCGCTTCGGTTTTCAAGAGTGCCTTCAGGATGGAGTAATGCAAGATGGAAGCGATTGATAGTATAACTCACTTCAAGTTCTGCCGTTACGACTTCGACCCGGAGACCGGATCGGTTCTCACCGAGCCTGCTCTGATCACCGACAAGAGTTGTGTATCCAAGTTGAGAGAGGGAATGAAAGACCTGAGCGAGAGAGATATTTGCCACGTTGATCCCGGACAAGCGAGGTTCCTGCTCTCTGCTCACTATCCTGACCAGCGGTCGCGCGTTTTCGAGGTTGTTAAGAACTACGTCCTTGCTGACGACTGCTGCTACTTCTCACGGTCGGGCAAACTCTGGCAGGCTTTGGAAGAAATTTACGGCCAATAGGGACCTGGCCTCCGTGAGCACCTACCACGCCCTTTTGGTCCTGAACAACCACAGCGCTGCCAAGTAGCACAGTCCCCCCAGCGCCAGCGCCGCCGTGAAACCGTGAGCGAACGCCACCAACAGCACCAGCATCGAACCCACCACCGAGGCGGCGCCGATGACCGCGAACCCCAGTCGATCAGCTTGCCGACACGCATCGTTCCCTCCGGAAACGGCATCTCCATGAAAACACCGAGCGGAAAAATCAACAGCACCGTCACACCGCACGAGCCGAGCGGACAAAGCTCGTTCGTCTGTACGTCGCGTCCTTTCAACTGGTCTGCCTGTACGTCGTCTTCAATTGGCTTGGACTGATCGACTGGTTCCGCTACCGCTTGGTTGCCTGGTGGTCGATTGCCCGAGCAATACTCAGTAGGTCAGGAAGCCTGCCCGCCTGGCGATTACCTGATGCAGCTCCTACCAGCAGGGGAGAGGCGGGTAGCCGCCGCCAAACATATAATCCACTAAGTAGATTAAGTCTGAAACGTCGACGGTAAGACTGCCGTTGATATCCGTCTCGCGCTGGCAGGTCGGGCCGGGTCCGCCCGAAAACATGTAATCAACCAAGTATATCAGGTCGCTGATGGTGACCTCACCGGCCGGGTCGCCGTCGATATTCCCGCGGTTACCGGCGCAGCAACTTGTAACGTCAAGGGAACCGGACGCTGTTTCGGGTTGATAGTCCAAGAAGCGGCTGTAATACATCGGCACGTATGAGGTGTAGCCGTCCAGATCGATCGTTACCGACTGACCCGGCACGGCATTGGCCGGCGCCGTGAAGTACAGTTTCAGTACCGGTCCCGTCCCGGATTCGAGGTCCGGCTGGGTGTTGGCGGTGGCTGAGGTGAGCAATCTGAATGTCGCCCGTTTGCTGGTGGGAGCGTAGTGAATCAGATCTACTTCTTCGAAGTAACTGGTGCGGCAGCCGACCGTTGAAAATGAATCATAAGCGAACGCAACCTCGCCTGCGAACTCCACCGGGATCTTCAGCTCTCTGAGCGGCGCCGAGTTGCGGGCGTGGATTTCCAGCACCGCCGTCGAGTCCGGCGCCCCGCCCAGGCTGACAGCCGACAAGGTGTCGGCGATGGCGATGATTAGCTGCGGCCGCGTCAGCGAACAAGTATCCGCCGCAGACTGCACTTGAAGACAGACATCGAAACAGCCCGGCGAATCATAGGTGTGAACCGGTGACTGCGTCGTGCGCGAGGTATCGCCGTCGCCGAAATCGTAAACCCACGCATCCACCTCGAGCTCCGAGGAACCGTCGAAACCGACCGTAAGCGGCGCCCATCCGATGGTGGTATCGGCGGTGAACATCACTCGGCGGTCCGGGATGACCTTGGTCAGCATCATCTGGTCGCCGGGGTTGCAGCCCTCCCAGTTGCAGTAAACGTAGTCCACCGTGTACCAGGTGGTGTGGCTGGAGTTCCAGCCGTAGTTGAAATGCTGTTGGTTGATGCCGTCCACGACGCGGTAACCGTCCAGCACGATATTGTGTCGGGTGATCCGATAAGTGATCGGCAGCCCCCGGTCGAGGTCTTCCTGGGAGGCCTCGAACCACTGCTGGGCGGTGATACCGGGACGGTCGGTCTGTACTATCGAGTCATGATAGCGGAAGTAGTTCGGGAAGTTATCGATTCCATAGGTAACGTAGGAACCCGAGCCGCAACGTCCGTACATCATGTGCCAGGCGACGCCGACTTCATAGTTCAACTCCGCCACCGCCGCTTTCTGCTCATCGGGTGCAGTGGAACTGACATGGTCGGGCATGTTGGCCCAATCATACGGGTCGTCGAGATGCTCGATAAGCCACATGCCCGGCGTGTCGCCGCCGCAGCTTTCATCGCCGGTCCAGTAATGTAGCGCGGAGTCGATACCGAACGGCGGCCATTCGTGATAGTCCAAAATCATCGCCGTCGCCGTCGCCACACATCCTACGACCGTCTGCCCGCCGTCCCCCATTGGGCAGTACATATTGTAGGGATACCCCTGATGCCAGCGCGCGGTCAACAGCGGACCGACCGACACCAGCGTGTCGCGCTGCCCCGCTTTCAATGATGTCTCGAACTCAGCCGGGTCGACGGCGTACCGGTCCCACTGGGCGCGATACTCGCGACCAAACGGCGCCTCGCCGGTGAGCGGCTGCGAGGCATCGATACCGCCGAACTGCGCCTCGAACGCCCGGATGCCGTCCAGCAGCATCTCGCGCGTCAGCGCCGCCATGCCGTCTTCGTCGTCGATGTTCATGTCGTTTTCTTCGGAGGTGACCTTCACCGGCGGCAGTTCCTTCAGCAGCGGCACCACGATATAGCCGGTCGGTGCGATGTGATACAGATACCCGATGTGCACCCCTTCCTCGTATATCTCCTCGACCCGCGCGATCTCGGGATCGACGTCGCCAGCCCAACTTCCCTTATTGTGAACCATATAGGACAGCCAGTTTTGGCTGACCATGGCTGCTTCGGTGGAAGTGGCTCGTTCGGCTTGAGAAGCCGGGGAAAGCAGAAGGCCGATCGTTATCGCGGCGCAGGTTATCTCAGTAAGGGTGCGACGATTCATCGAGGTTCTCCATCAGGTCTGTGTCACTCAGCGTTACCATCTATCGTACTCGCGGAGGGGGCGGCTGCGACCCGGTCACGACGACTCGCTGTGCGCGACCGACGCAGGATGACCTATCCAACTCGCCTCCATCCAAATCACGCAACGGTCCGATCCGTCCACGTAACCCTGTAAATATAAGACAATTATGCCGGTTAGCAACGCTTTTTGCGGGTCGGCCGCTCACCGAAACGGCATGCTCTGCCTTGCCGCGCCGAGTTTGACAAGATGCGTGACCGTTGCGAACGGTTGTACCCCGTCTTTCAACTGCCGTTTGGGCGCTCTGTTTCAGTAGTCGCCGTGCAACCGATTCCCGGACAGGATCGGCGCCATTGGCGATGTAATCTTTTTTCGGAACTCCACTGCCAACCATTGGCAGCCGCCCTCATTATCTTCCGGCGGGTTGGTATGCACTGGAGGTAAGCGCTGCTTATGGATATGCCCAAACGACCGTTCACGAAAGAAGCGGTAAATCGAACTGAGACGCTGTTCGGCGTCTATGTACTGTGGAAAGATGACGAGGTCATCTATATCGGCAAGGCCGATATTGAAGAAGAAGGAGGGATTCGCGCCAAGCTGGAGCGGCACCTGGCCGGGAAGTACGCCGAGGAGACGGCACGGGCCACTCATTTTCAGGAAGATTATGTTGCCTACCCATCGGCCCGTAGAACCATGCTGCTCGAGGAGTACCGCGACAAGCACGGACGGTATCCCCACTGCAATATGGTACGGCAGGAGAAATAGGTCTCGGATCAAAACCGATTGACAACCCGGCCCTTTATGCCTATGTTGTAGCGTATTAGGGTCATTCTAACTTCGGAGGGACCGATGCGAACCCTTCTTGCGGCAGCCGTTCTGGCGCTCTGCGCCAGCGTGCTCAATGCGGCCACGATTCATGTTCCAGCCGACCAGCCCACAATCCAGGCGGGAGTTGACGCAGCGGTCAATGGCGACACCGTCTTGGTACACCCAGGAACCTATACCGGTGTGGGCAACCACAGTATTCTTGTCCACGGTAAGGACATTCTCGTGAAGGGGCGGGGTGGTCGAGATTCAACGATCATCGACGTTCAAAACGAAGCTGATTATGGATTCGGGGGATCCAGTGATGAAGACAACAATGCTGTGCTAGAGGGCTTCACGATCAGGAATGCGGTCTCGGGGATTTGGTCCTCGGAGTTGGTCTTTCCCACGATACGTGAGCTTCGCATCTCCGGTATGTCAGGGCGAGGGATTCACCTTGAAGACAACTTGAGTCGCCTCATTTCAAATTGTCAAATTGATTCGAGCAGCACGGGAATATACAAGGGATATTCACTTACGATAGATAGTTGTCAGGTCTTCGACTGTGAGACAGGCGTGAGAATCGTAGGGTCGTCAGTACTTCAGAACTCATCAGTCGCGCGTTGTACAACGGGGATATACCCTTCAGGCGCCATCCAGATCACGAATACTGAGGTCAGAGGTTGTGGCCTCGGTCTGCGTGGAAGCACTCCTCCGCCCGTTGCGGACACTTGCAGCTTCATAGACAACGTCACAGCTGTGTGGATGGGTGATGCCCATGTGAAGAATAGCATCATATCTGGCGGAGTGAGCGGGTTTGGGAGTAGCGTGTCCCCCTTTGGCGACAACACCTACATAGATAGTTGTGTAATCGAGGGGATCACGGGCACAGTTTTCGGCGGCGGTAACCAAATGGTGGTGACATACACCACCATCCGCGATAATCCCGGAGTCATCTGCGATCTGAGCCCCGACGAGTATCTGGAGATGGAGGGCTGCGACTTGTACGGCAATACCGGTGGTATGCGCAAGTGGTCGGCCGGTTACCTCTGGCTCACTCGTTGCATTTATCATCACAACGAGGAGGGTATAGACGTCAGCAACACGACGCTCTATCTGGACACCTGCACACTTGCTTCAAACGCTGGGGATGCTTTAGTGGTGAGTGCCGCCTTCAACAAAGTGCACCGCATTTCAGGGTGCATTGTGGCGCACAATTGGGGAACCGGAATCATTGTGGATACTTTCGGCTACAGTAATCCCAGCTCCCTGGATTTGTCATGCAATGACGTCTATGACAACGCGGGTGGTGATTGGGCCGGGGAAGTCGGCGACCAAACGGGTCTCAACGGCAACATCTCGGCCAATCCGCTCTTCTGCGATACGGCATTGGGGGACTATCACATCTTTAGCACCTCGCCATGTGCGCCGTACAACAATAGCTGTGGTGTACTGATGGGGGCATTGGGCGTAGGCTGTTCGGTCTCGCCGCCCAGCTTCGATCCGATCAGCGACACGACAATTACCGAGATGGATAGCCTCAACATCACGGTTACCGCAGCCAGTCCCGACAGCCTCGTTCCGACGCTTTCCGCCACTGGACTACCTGATGGAGCCACCTTTACGGACCATCAGGACGGGTCCGGGTCGTTTGCCTGGCAGACGAACAACTTCGACGCGGGCAATTATGAGGTGGCATTTCTCGCTGTCAATCCGATGGACACAACCCTCAGGGATTCACAAGCGGTGACAATAACAGTCCTCGACTCCAATCTTACGCCTGTGCTTACCACTCCGCCGGATACGTCAATCAATGAGGGCGCTTTACTGGAATTGCTTGTCACAGCATCTGACCCCGATAGCACAGTCCCGTCGTTAGCGGCCGACAACCTGCCCGATGGCGCCGCGTTCGTGGACAGCGGCAACGGAGTTGGCCTTTTCACCTGGACACCGGACTACGAGCAGGCTGGCGTCCATCCTATAATGTTCGTGGCTTCAGACGCGACCCTTGCTGATTCAGCAGTTGTGCAGATTACAGTCAACAATGTCAACAGACCACCCGTGATGACACAGCCGGTCGACACAGCAATTGGTGAAGGATCGCTTCTGGAGCTGATTGTGCGCGCTACCGATCCCGATAGCACCATCCCTTCGCTGTTTGTGGACAGTCTCCCACCGGGTGCGACATTTGTAGATAGCTCCAACGGTGCCGGTCTCTTGACCTGGATGCCGGATTTCACTCAGGCGGGTGTCTACAACGTGGTGTTCATCGCGGCCGACGATTCATCGGCGGTTGATTCGGGGGTTACGGTCATCACTGTTAATCACGTTAATCTCCCGCCTATTCTCGATTCGATTGGGACTCAGGAGCTTTTTGAGAGTCAGCACCTTGAGTTTGTTGTGACTACATCGGACTTTGATGAAGACGAGTTGACTTTGATAGCAGACGGATTGCCGGAAAACGCGAGCTTTGCTGACAGCGGCAATGGTCATGGCCTTTTCCAGTTCGATCCGCAGCCGGACCAGGGCGGCGTGCATCCAGTTCTCTTCGTTGTCAGTGACGGTAGTCTGGACGATAGTGAGCTTGTGGAAATAACGGTGCATGATTCAGAGCCGATTATCAATACCATCCTGGTGGCCGGTGAGGTCGCACCGCAGCATGTGCTAATCCACTCGCCCCTGATCGAATGGAGCTATACTGATCCACTCGAACGACGCGCCCAGACACAGGTTGAAGTCGCGGTCGGATCCGATGACGACTGGCAATACGCCGAGATGTGGAACCCCGCACCGTTCCAAACGCCAGACACATTCCTGACCTATGCTGGAATAGGACTGCTCGACGGCGAGACCTACTATCTGCGGTTGCGCGTCCACAATGGCGTGGCCTGGTCCAACTGGTACGAAACCAGCTTCCGCATGAACTCCCTGCCGTCGGTGCCGGCGCCGCTGAGTCCTATCGGCGATGAGGAGGCAGGTAACACCCCGACCCTCACCGTGCAGGTTGCCTCCGATGCCGAGGCGGACATCCTGACCTACGACTTCTACGCCCTCAACGACAGCACCTGCGGCGACCTGACCGTCTACGACACTACCGGCATCCCGGAGGGTGACGCTGTCGCGCTTTGGCAGGTCGATCCGCCGATGCAGGAGAACTGCCGACACTGGTGGCGGGCGCGAGCATTCGACGGCTACGAGTATTCTGACTGGACGGATTTACAGAGCTTCTATGTCAACGGCACACCTGAACCGCCGACCGCGCCACAGGCCCAGTACCCGCCCGACACCAGCGGCCTGCCGGTCTTCAACATGCTCCCGACCTTCTCGTGGAGCCAGTCAATCGATCCCGACCCGCTGGACGTTGTCCGGTACAAGTTGGAGGTGAGCATAAACCCCCAATTCACGTTTCTGCAGACGATTGATTCTATCCCCGGAACTTCGTTTACGCTCACTGATTCGCTGCTGTTCGATACTCACTACTGGTGGCGAGTGAGAGCGTTTGACAACACCGGCCTGTCCACCATGTCCCCCAACACGCCCGACTTCTGGACCTGGACCCTGGGCGACCTCGACCACTCGCATTCTGTCGATATTTCCGATTTAGTGATGCTGGTGGACTGGATGTTCAGTGGCGGCCCAGCGCCGTACCCGCTGTTCGTAGCTGACATAGACGGCAGTTGCTCGGTGGATATTTCGGACTTGGTTTATCTCGTTGATTATATGTTCGTAGGCGGTCCCGCGCCGCTGGCGGGGTGCGGTTCGGGGAAGTAGCCCGTTATGCCTAAACCGCGTCGCGCTGTGATACGGCCTCAGTCCCCCGGGGCGATGAACCAGTCGGCGGCCGTTCGCTCGGCGACTTCGACGATGTGACGATCATGCTCGCTCAGAGCGCCGCGTTCGATCAGGTCATCAATGACACGATGCAGCATCACGAAACGATCGCGCATCGGTATCATAGCCGGATAGTACTCGTTGTTGAAGAAGATGCGGAAGCGCCGTCGTCCTTTGTCGTCTTCCAGGCAGCGGGCTACCGCCTTTTCGAGATCGGTCCCGGCCAATCCCGACAGCTCTTCTTTGGGGGAAGAAAGCAATCGCCGCGAATCGGCCAGCGATTGACGCGCCCGGAGGTTCAGCCGCCAGCATTCCATCAACCCCATGGAGTTTACTACCAGCACGTCGACGCTGATCCGGTCGGCGCCCTCGTCCGTTGCGACTCCCTGCATAAACGGGAGGTAATAGTTGTCGGTGATGGCGCCGAAGGCGCTGATGCCGCCGGCAAACGGGTCCTCCAGGATGTCTCTAATGGAGAAGTACGGCTTGTGCTCGAAGCGCGCGTCCTGGATCATGATGAATTCGTTTTCGGTGAAGTTGAAGCGCTCGTTCCACTGTTTGTCCGGATCGCGGTCCTTACGCGACAGGGCCGTCTGACTGGTGAGCATGCCGATCGCCTGACCCCCCCGCCACACCAGCGGCAGAACGCCGACCGCCCATTCGGCCGAGCCGCCGATCTCGCCGACCATGGCGTTGAGCCGCCGCCCGCCGGGGAAATCGACCCCCTCGTGGCCCAGTACGATGGCTGGGAACAGATCGCCGTCCGTGTCGAACGGGGTGGTTACTCCGGCCTCGTTTAAGAGGTCCATGGCCGGATAGTGACGCTTGCGATCGAGGAAGAAGGCGGTTAAGTCTTCCACCGACGATTGGCCGTAAGAGCGGGCGATGATCTCTGCCGATTCCACCAGGCTCATCTCGCGTGGGTTGAACTCCTCGAAGGCGCCGGCGCTCATCCAGCGCTGGACATAAACGTCGGGCAGGTGCCGCTTGACGTGTGACTCGGTCAGGAAAAGCGCCGTCAGACTGGAATGCAGGCCCTTGACTGATTTGGTGGTCCCGTCGATGACGTCGTTGCCCATCGACAGGAGCGTCACGCTGACCGGCATCGAGGTGCCATAGCGGGCGCGATGTTGCGGTTTGCCGAACAGGGCGCCGACCGCGATTGTCGGATTACCGCCCGCCTCATAGCCCGGCTTGACCCGCACCCCTTCGGTGATCGTGGACTCGATCAGTACCTCTTCGCCGATCGGTAAACGTTCGGTGGTGGTCTGCAGCACCTCGGCCATCACCTGGGCGGCGGTGCGGTCGTTGGCCCGTTTGAGATCGTTGGTGAGATTATTGGTTATCTCCTGATCGGAGTACCGTTTCAAACTGCCGCGCCCGTTCAATCCCACCGCGACGGCGGCGAGAGCGGCCGACAGCACGACCGATTCACGAAGCTGCCGGTTACGCAAAGACCCGAGGTTGGACTGCGGATTAATCCGTTCGCTCAGCACTGAGACGTCGGCCTCGACCAATTCCAGTTCGTAGTTCCGAAGCGCCGACTCGTGCCGGTGGTTGAACTCAATCACGCGGTTCTCATTAAACCGGTGTGTCTCTCTCTTGCCGTGGTATTCGATCCTATGGTCGGCGATGTTGAAACGCAACTCATTGCTCATGGGAAACAGACCCAACCTTCAATTAAGTGTTCGTTCCTCGGCTCATGCTCTTCGCAGCCGGGGTGGCCTTATGGCCACGCTGTAATGGTAGGAGTTAATGCACGTGGGGCGGTTCAGGCAAGCATTATCTGGGTTTTCTCTGAGAAAACGGAAGAGCCGCGGCCCACCTGCCACGGTCACAAAAAGACCGCTCCCGAACGACGGGAGCGGCCTGAAATTGCATACGTATCAGATCGATCTAGCGCACGCAACTCGTCGGCGGTGGACCCTGGGTGAACATATAGTCGACCAGGTAGACCAGATCGGAGATGTCGATAGCGCTTTCGATGTCGCCGTCGACGTTGCCCGCTTCGGGACACGGAGGCGGCGGACCACCGGTGAACATGTAGTCGACCAGGTAAACCAGGTCTGAGATGTCGATAGTTCCGCCGGCGTCGTCGTCAACGTTGCCCCGGACCACGCAGCACTGCAGGTGTATGGAGTAGGCGGCGGACCAGGCGGTCTCGACGCCCCAGTCGTCTTTGGCCTGCACCTTGATGTCGAAATCCCCCTCCGGCCAACTGTGGCTGGCGGTGCAGGTCTCACCGGAGGCGTAGGGACCCATCCAATCGGTGATGTCGCGACCATCACCCCAATCCCACCGATAGTACACCTCATCGGTGTTGGGATCGGTGGTAGCGGACTCGAAGGAATACTCCTCGCCGTCGATACCCATGTGAGGACCGGCATCGACCGCCGGGTCGATCGGCCCGCTATTGGCTGGGACACCGTTGCCGATGCGAACCTTGATGTCGAAGACATCGGTATTGACGTGATCTATCCTGACGATCAAATCCAGCGGAGGTACCGACCGATCGCCGCTGACGCCGATGATGTTGCGCATCGAGTTCTGGCTGGTGCCGATGTAGAGTTGGTAGCCGCCGTCGGCATAAATCGTCGGCGTGTAGGCCGTGTTGAGCTCGTTGCCCCGGACGTTTGCATACGGATTACCGGTCGGGGCGCTGCCGAAAACCAAAGCCGTATAAATGAAATTGTAGCTGCCTGAACTGTAGAGACCATCCAGCGCGGCCCGCGCTGCGGGACAGCTTCCTCAATACTTCTGAGTGCCTTCTTCAACGAAGACGGTATGGGTAGTGCCCTCCGCGGTTGAATTCTGCCCCGGCGCACCCGGAATGGCCTGGGCGGCCGCATCGGTCCAGTAGGCGAAGAACGGCGCGCCGGTCGGCGGATCGGAGTACTGGGTGTGAGGCGTGGGATCGGATAATATGGCCTGAGCGCAGATATTACCGACGGTGACGCCGTTGAACCCGCCGTTACTGCTGGCATCCCAGGTTGTTTGCCAGGTGAAAACCTCACCATCGAGGATGTTTACACCGACGTTCCCGGCCCAGTTCAGGAACCCAAAGCCGTACTTCACGCCGTTTAGGTCCGTGTAGCGCGACGTCGGTTCGCTCATGTAGATTCTCAAGTTGCCCTGATAAGTGGCTCTGTCACCGTCGGCTGCCTGTGGAAACACCAGCCCGATCGGATCACCGATTATGTCGGGCATCGGCGTCGCCTCAATGGCCTTGGCAACAGGTGCGATCGACAGCGCCACAATTGCGGCGAGGACAATCATTAACCTAATACCGCTTCGCATGTTGTTACCTCTTCCTCTTATGTCTCTATGGTATCTGTGGTTCTTTGTTTTCACTCAACGACTTACACTGCACAAAATATATCTATTTTGTCAATCATGTCAAGGTAAAAAGCTCTTTAGGTCAGCGGCGCAGCGACACTCCCACCGAAATGTTCCAGCCGTAGTAATCGTAGTAGTCAATGGGGGAGGAATTGTCGCGATAAGATACGGTCGCCGAAGGTTCTATATAAAACCCACCAAACCCGTTAGGAAACGGCATCTGAACGGAAATGAAAGTACGTAATTGCTCATCCTCACGCGAGGTGGGGACGTAAGCTAAGAGAGAATCATCGGGGAAAACCGGATGGGGGACGTACTTCCGGACTTCCGTCGGCAGGTGTTTCTTGTCCCAGTAACCAGAGCCGACAGTGGTAACCAGCCTGGGTATAAGGAAGGTCTTAATCTCGATGTAGACACCGAAACCTTCAAACAAACTCGACAGTGGATCCAGCACGCCGGAAGCAGCCCCCCTCACGATAACGTTCTCCCCGGATGCGAAACGTCGATAAGCGGCGGTGACATTCATACCGGTCTTGTCCCCCAAGGGTCGGGAAAACACCGGAGAGAAATGAAAGGTGCGGACGCGTCGACCGTACGATACAACGGCCGTGTCGAGTCTGAGCTCCTGGAAGTTGAGAAACTCCGCCAACGTGTCCTCGTCGTATCTGGTCTGGAGCATGCCGATTTCAACGTCCAGAGCGTTGGAGCCGTGAAAGTTGATGTTACAGCCCGCAACCATGTCGAACTCAATCTTGGAATTGATGACACCGTCACCCGCGACCGTCTGAGTGTAATCGGTGAATCGCCAGGTGGCCCCTGCGCGCAGGTGCGTCCTTGGATTGAGTTGGTAGCCTACTGCCGGCATGAACTCCCAGGCGTTGGTATTATATCGCTGAAGGCTGTCGCCCTTGTAGGTCTGTCGATTGAACTTGCCTTGCAGGTGCAGGGCTATTGCTGCGTTGGGCTGTGCGGGGATGAAGGTGGTCTGTAGGCCGCGTGAGAGGCTGGACAGGGCGTCAGTATCTTTATACCGGGTGTAATCACCGGTGCCTGCCAGTTCCAGACTGGTCAGGGGATAGTATCTGACCGCTGCATTGCTGGAGGTGGAATAGTCCGTAACCCGATTGGCGACGTCGAACAAGTTGCCGTTATAGCCCTCATTGGCGCCGATTTCGAAAGTGAAATTGGCTTGAGCTGAAATCGAACCGAGTAATCCAAGAATGAGGACCAGCCGAGCGGCAGCACCCGGACAGGATGTTGTCATAATCATATGCCGCAATTGCCGCCCGGACAAGCTTCAGCGCCGGCCGCCGTGCCCGTACCCTTGTCGTCAGGGAAGCCCGCCTTCAAGCCTGCGCGGCTCACGCATATCGCTCGTGTGGAAAACTTGCGGAGAGCGAACCGCTGGGCATTGGTCTTCTTGGCCGGTTCCGCAGACGCTGAAACAGTCCCGTCTCCGAAAAGATCATCGGCCGAAGCCAAGATCGTCGGCTGTACGACCGGCACTATCAAATCCGACACTCCATCCTTGTTGACATCGGATTCATTATCGTCGAAGCCGTCGCCGTCAAAATCGACAAATGCCTCTATGTTGTTTGCGGCCAGTGCATTATGACCGGCGGCCGGCAACAGTAGTGCCCCCAGGGCAAGAATCACAAGCCTGCTCAGTTTGACCGTCATGCTGTCCATACCTCACACTTGTCTTGGCCGATTGCGGTTCGCACGCAGCCGACCGATTACCTGTCTACTCCCGGAAAATAAGCTGTAAACCGGCCTTTACAAACTACTTTTTTTCCAAAGGCGGCCCTTAAACGGACTGGCGGGCGGAGAATTCTGCCGGAGCTCGGCGCCTTTACTTTAACTAACCACCTCAACTCACAGTATTATAACAGGTTAACAGGCCCGCCCGAATCGGGAGACGAAAAGGGAAGCCCGTCGGCGCGGGAGGAGGATCGCCAACGGGCTTTACAAGAATGTCCTTACAAAGTTGTCAATCTTATAACGAATGACCACCGCCTTGGGTTCCGGGAATTTCCGGCCGTCTTGCCGGTCTTCATGTCTTGCTCTGCCGGGGACAACGGTGGCATGGGACGCTGAGTTCGCAGGGACCGTCTGCTCCACATTCCTTCCGGAGAAGCAAACATAACGGCGCTCAATGACAGGCGCCATCGCTGTGGGACACCGGGTGGCGGGCAACCGCGATGATTCAGCTTGACCGCAGCGATATCGTAATGTACATATAGGGTCGGAGTTACAATAAGGAAACGAATCGGATGGCGCTGATAACCAAAGAACGAACGTTCGGCAAGAAGCTTAAAGGCAAAGAGTATCTGCCCCGTCCCGGCGTTTACGCGGTGATACTCGACGACGAAGACCTTCTGGCGGTGATGTGTCGCGACGGGCGGTACTATCTACCCGGCGGCGGTCTGAAAGAGGGTGAAGATCCGATCCAGGCCCTGCATCGAGGGGTGGCCGAAGAGACGGGTTGGACTATCCGTGTCGAATACCAACTCGGCTCCGCTCGCGAATACGTGGATGTGCCCGATGACCCGGTAGGTTACGAAAAGCGAGCGGTTTTCTTCCCGTCGGAAATCGTCGGTTCGCCCGAAAAGAAAAAGCCGGCCAAGCATGGACCTAAATGGGTTACCATGAACTCATTCGAGATGATGGCGGCCCTCGCGAGTCACTATTGGGCGGCCGGGATTGCCGTGTATGTGTCAAAGAGACTTTTTATGAGCCACTTTGACGACGTAATTGAATAATTCGCCGGGACCGCCGCCGGACGACGGAAAAAGCAACCTATGGAACAATCACTGTTGAGTCGCCTGTCCCGTCGCCTCCGCAAACGACGAGACATCTCCGTGGGGTGCATCTGAACCACCTCGACGGCGGCGATCATCAAAAAACTGTTGACACTGAGGGCTTCATAGGCTATCCTTAATACAGACGAAGCAATCAATGATCTGACATCATCACGTCAACCTCATCCCGGTATCGCACCTGGGTAGACTGTCGAAGTGCGGTTTGAAGATTCAGTATAGCAAGCGCCGCCCTCAAAATGGGTAAACATATTCAGTCAGAGCGAGTTATCTGCTGTCAATCAGATTCTGGAGGTGAGATTATGAGCAAAAAGCTATCTGTTCTGGTCGTTGCGATGTTGGGGCTTCTAATATCCCCGAACGCCGCCTCAGCACCGCCGGACAGCATCTATAATGCTGTCTGGCACGGTTCCTCGGGACAATACATCCGCCTGTTTTGCGGGGAAATCTGAATTAACCGGAGGTACTACGATGTCAAGATCAACAAGCTTTCTACTGAGCGTAGCGCTCATACTGGCGCTATCCGCCGGCGTTTCCGCCTTTGATCCGGAGTTTTATGCACGCACCGATTACAGAGTTGGGCACGTCTATTTTGCAAGTTTAGCCATTGCCCCGGCAGTAGCATCCGCTGATCTGGACGGGGACGGCGATCTTGATCTGGCCGTATCCGACACTAACAAAGTCGCAATCCTGAGAAATAACGGAGACGGGACGTTTCAGGCGCCGGTCAACTATACGGTCGGCACCGACCCGCGTTCCGTGTTCTCCGCGGACCTGGACAGTGATGGGGATAATGATCTGGCCGTGGCTAACAACAGTTCGAGCAACGTTTCAGTCCTGCTAAACAACGGGGACGGGACATTCCAACCAGTGGTCAATTATGCGACCGGCAGCGGGCCTTATTCCGTGTTTTCCGCGGACTTGGACAGCGATGGAGATAATGATCTGGCCGTGGCAAATGTTGTTTCGAGCAACGTCTCCATCCTGAAAAACAACGGAGACGGGACGTTTCAGGCGCCGGTCAACTACGTGATCAGTACGTACCCGCGTTCTGTCTTTTGCGCGGATCTGGATGGGGACGGTGACAAGGATCTGGCCGTAACGGACTCATATAGCGGGAGGGTCGCCATTCTGAAGAACTCCGGTGACGGGACGTTTGGGTCGCCGGTTTACTACGGGTCCGGCGGTACACCTATTCGTGTATTTGCCGCGGATCTGGATGGGGACTGTGACTTTGACCTGGCCGTGGCAAACGAAACCAACGTCGCCATCCTGAAAAACAACGGCAACGGGACATTTCAGCCGCGGGTCAATTACGCGGCTGGTGGTCTCGCGACGTCTATCTTCTGCGCCGACCTTAATGGCGACGGCGACAATGACCTGGCCGTGACCCACCATTATAGCTGGTGGTATGACGATGACGTTGCCATCCTGAGTAACAACGGTGACGGGACCTTCCAGACGGCGGTCAACTACCCGGTCGGTTGTATACCTGCTTCTGTCTTTTGCGGGGACTTAGACGGAGACGATGATAATGATCTGGCCGTCACATGGGCAATCAATGCAGCTTGGATTGGACCATCCTACGTATGCATCCTGAAAAACAACGGGGACGGGACGTATCCGATTCTGCCCGCCTACCCGGTCGGCGACAATCCGCTTTCATTATTTTCGGCCGATTTTGACGCGGATGGTGATGAAGACCTGGCCACAGCAAACTACAATTCCAATAATGTCTCAATTCAATTAAACAACGGAGATGGGACGTTTCCGGCGGCGGTCAACTATGGAACGGGTCTTAATCCGAGGCATGTCTTTTCCGCTGACCTTGATGGAGATGGCGACTACGACTTAGCCGTGGCAAATTTCTCCGGGAACAATGTTTCCATTTTGAAAAACAACGGAGACGGAACCTTCCAGGCGCCTGTGAACTATGGAACGGGTAGTGGCCCAGTTAGTGTGTATTCCGCTGATTTCGACGGGGATGGCGACAACGACCTCGCCGTGGCAAACGGCAGTAACGGCAGTGTGTGGATTCTGAAAAATAACGGGGCCGGGGCGTTCGTCTGGGGCTTCACCAGCAATACCTATTACTATATACAGGCTATGCATGCGGCCGATCTGGACGGGGACGGCGACTACGATTTGGTAACAGCCCATTCCAGCGCTCACTTGTATGTTCACAAAAACAACGGGAACGGCACGTTTGCAACCCCGGTTTATGTCCCGGCCATCAATTATACTCTCGCCGTGTATGCGGCTGATCTTGACGGGGACGGCGATTATGACCTGGCTACGGCGAACTGGTATGCCAACAGCGTCTCTGTCCTGAAGAATAATGGCAACGCGACGTTCCAGGCGCCGGTCCACTACCCCGTCGGTATTTCCGCTCGTGACATCTTTTGCACCGATCTGGACGGGGACGGCGATTTTGATCTGGCCGCGACAAATTATGGTTCTGCGGGCGTTTCCATCCTGGGAAACAATGGAGATGGAACGTTCCAGAGCGCCGTCAACTATGGGACTGATTGGGCACCTCAATTTTTAATTTCCTCCAATCTCGACGGTGACGGCGACAATGACCTGGCAATAGCAATGGGTGGAATGGACAAAGTGTCAATTCTGTTTAATTTGAGCGAGCGCCTGGGAGATGAAGATCTTGACGGCATCGCCGACCTGGCCGACAATTGCCCTTTTGTTTATAATCCCATCCAGGAAGACCTCGATGGCGACGGGGCGGGTGACAGCTGTGAAAACTGCCTGAGCACGATCAATCCGTTACAGGAAAATACTGATCATGATCTTCAGGGGGACAGCTGTGACAACTGCGTGGCTGTAAACAACTCGGTTCAGGGTGACGTCGACGGTGACGGCACAGGCGACTGCTGTGACAACTGCCTGAATATAGTCAATCCGTTGCAGGAGGACACCGATGGGGATCATGTCGGTGACAGTTGCGACAACTGTGTTCTGGTGGCCAATAACAATCAGGTCAACAACGACGCCGACACGTTGGGGAACGCCTGCGACAACTGTGATCTGACGGCCAATAACGATCAGGTCAATGGCGACGCCGACACGCTGGGGAACGCCTGCGACAACTGCGATTACGTCGACAACGACAACCAGGTCAACAACGACGCCGACACGCTGGGGAACGCCTGCGACAATTGCGATCTGGCGGCCAATAACAATCAGGCCAATAGCGACGCCGACACGCTGGGGAATGTCTGTGACAACTGTGATCTGGCGGCCAATGACGATCAGGCCAACGGCGACGCTGACACGCTGGGGAATGTCTGTGACAATTGCGATCTGGTGGCCAATAACAATCAGGCCAATAGCGACGCCGACACGTTGGGGAATGTCTGCGACAACTGCGATCTGGCGGCCAATGACGATCAGGCCAATGGCGACGCTGACACGCTGGGGAATGTCTGTGACAATTGCGATCTGGTGGCCAATAACGACCAGGCCAATAGCGACGCCGACA
>Ga0214473_10000541_pt1 | contig 52996 bp, 35 predicted proteins | sample RVTome_7_FD_203509 | JGI IMG/M metagenome (GOLD analysis project Ga0214473, IMG submission 203509) | Soil microbial communities from uranium-contaminated site in the Upper Colorado River Basin, Wyoming, United States - RVT98D197 | ecosystem: Environmental > Terrestrial > Soil > Contaminated >... | reverse complement strand
GGGCTTCTCTCTATCTTATAGCCGACAACTCCCACATTATCTGCTGAAGGACTCCAGGAAAGATTAATCTGAGATGAAGAGATAGCATTAGCACTAAGAGAAGAAGGAGTAGTAGGGGGAGTTGTATCAGTAGAGATGGTCACAACATCAAAAGCATCCACATCAGCGTAGCTGTTGGTAGCGGATGCATTCTTTAGACCGGTTACCTCAATTGTTATGGTATGCGGACCGGAAGTAAGAACGGGGCTTGTGTAGGCAAGACTCTGATATTTGGCTGTTAATCTATAGAGATCAACTCCGGATTTGTCTGATCCCGTATCACCGGAAAGTGCAATGTCTCCATTTACTATGGGAGTCCCGTCTATATATATCTTTGCTATACCTCTGTTTGGATGCTTTAGGGCAATAAGAGAGACCTGAATACCACTGAAGGTAAAGGTAGCAGAAGCTCCCGCTTTATTGGTGTATTTGGTTGACCCACCGGAGTAAGAAGGATAAGAGAAGTTAGTCCAGATACCTGTCCAGGAGAGACCAGGGCTTGTCTCTTCATAGCGGGTCACGGGTTGTTGAGCGGGTTGCATAACCTCAAAGGTAACCGGAGTGCTGCACACTCCTCCATCCGGATTGGCTACAACAACATTCCAGGTTCCAACTGCCACGCTCGTTAAGTCAAAGTCACAGGTGATAGTATTTGTATCTACGACTACAACGTTTGCTCCAACAATATCAGTCTCACCGGTTTTAGTGAGTTTTGATGTTGCTCCAGTCTGAAAATTAGTTCCAGAGATGGTTGCATTGATGACTCCGGTATTGGCTCCAGTATCGGGATTAATGCTAGTCTGCGCAGGAGGAGGTGGCGGAGCGTTCTCAGTTGTAAAAGTCCAGACCTTGTCAAGTACCATGCTATTTCCAGCCAGGTCTTTTACTCCTGTAGTAACCGTTGCTGTATAGGTTGTAGAGTAGGCAAGGCTAGCATCAGGATCAAAAATAGCTGTTTTGCTGGATGAGTTGTAGGAAACGGTTCCCGAGATAGGGTCGTTTGAACTGTCTCTTAGCATTAAGGTCGAAGAATTAATTGTGAAAGAATCTATATCTTCGGAGAAGGTAGCGGTGACATCTGTTGAGACGGATGCATCAGTAGATGAATCGACGGGGGTTGTAGAAACAACTGTGGGAGGATTTATGTCAGTCAGACTAAACCCATCAAAATCATCATTTCCTTCATAGCCCCCACCTGTTGGAGAATCAGCAGAGAAGTTAAGAGTTGAGTGAGTTCCAACATAAGGAGAGTTGGTTACGCCACCTACTATCAAATCTATATGTGAGTTAGGGGGAATAGTTGAAGAAACATTTAGAGTTACTGTATCTTCTGTCGCTCCATCATTGCCGGAGACACTTGTTATTGCCGGGCTGGATGAGAAAGTCAGCAAAGCTCCGGATACGCCCCAGGAGTTATCAGGAAAAGTTATCTTCATAGTGTCTCCTGCTACATATCTGCAGTCAGCAGTGGTAAAGGAAAGAGAATAGGAGACGTTAGAATCTAAAGTCTGGGTAGATGACAAGGAAACACTGGTAGCATTTGCTTTTTTGAGATCATACATGTAAATATCATTGTTGCTGGTACCATTGCGGGCGTCATACCAGACGATTTTGTCACCATGGATGAATGGATGGTTTTGCTCTGCTGCATTGGTACAGATAGGAGTCTCTGTCAGAGTAGATAAGTTATACATGTAGATGTCATAGTTTCCGTTGCGGTAGTCTGCCCAGACAACTTTGTCGCCATAGATAGTTGGATAGTTTTGATTTGTTATATTTGTACAGACAGGAATCTCTGTCAGAGTAGATAAGTTATACATGTAGATGTCATAGTTGCTAGTACCATTGCGAGCATCGCGCCAAACTATTTTATCACCATTGATGATTGGATAGATTTGCTCTGCTGTATTAGTGCATATAGGAATCTCTGTTTGGGTGGATAAGTTATACATGTAGATGTCATAGTTACCGCTGCGGCTATCATGCCAAACTATTTTATCACCATTGATGATTGGATAGTTTTGCTCTGCTGTATTGGTGCAGACAGGAGTCTCTGTTTGAGTAGATAAGTTATACATGTAGATATCCCAGTTGTTATTGCGGTAGTCTGCCCAGACGATTTTGTCGCCAGAGATGGCTGGGGGGTTTTGTTTTGCCGTATTGGTACAGATAGGAGTCTCAGTTTGAGTAGATAAATCATACATGTAGACGTCATAGTTGTTGTTGCGATAGTCCCACCAGACAATTTTGTCGCCAGAGATGGCAGCGAAGCTTTGATTTTTTATATTGGTGCAGACAGGAGTCTCTGTTTGAGTAGATACGTCATACATGTAGATATCCGCGTTTCCGTTGCGGTAGTCTGTCCAAACAATTTTGTCGCCATACATAACTGGGGAGAGTTGATGAGCACCCTGGGTGCAAATAGGAATCTCCGCGGGCCCAGGAGCTCCATTTAAAACATTAAGCGTTGTTGAAGATATTGTGCCCAGAGCTGCTGAAACTTGAGAGGTTAAGCCGTTAAGGCTAGTCTTGTTAAAGCTTTCTGCAGGCCGCTCTTCTGCTATGACAGCCCAAAGTGGAGTTAATGCTAAAAAAACAAATAGTGATATGAACACAATGCCCTTTGGAAAGCTAATCTTTTGCGTTGTTAGTCGCATCGAGTTTCAACCCCTCCCTTTCTTGATCCACCTAAGCTCGACTACATTCACTATTCACGCTTTCATCTAGTTGCGCATCTTCCTTGAGGAAAGCTTGCCCGCCAAGAACTGGAAGCTTGCATTAACTAGTCTCTAGCCACCAGGGCAGCAATCACCCATCATAGGATTCACTTCCAGAGTAGGTGAATTACCAGAGGACGCGTATACCCCTATTTCCACTTCTTCACTTCTAACTTCTGGTGTTACATAGAGCTCTTTTGTCTCTTGTTTTCGGGAAGTTTCTTCCAATCTCTTCACCTCCTAAATTCTTTGGCAGGCAAGCATTCTTATCAGGTCTTATTGGTCATCTCGTCAATGCACCATTCAGCTATCTGACAAGCCGATGGCGAACGACCATAGAAATCGCCGTTTTCCATATAAGCTACGCCTGGGCACCTCACGCAATAGTGCATTCTGTTGCAGCTGGTACAAAAAATTTCTTTTGGGTGGATTGATCTCAGCTTGTTCAAATGTTGATTCTCTACGCTAAACCAGATATTCTGAAACTTCCTTGCTCTCAAATCGCCAACCTCGAGTGGCATCATCACGCAAGGATTTACTTTGCCTTCGGGGGTTATGGAGCAAACTGCCGTTCCAGCCTTGCACAACAGCCTCTCGGGGCCTTCATTGTCCAGGCTGCATTCTTGGTTAACCCAAGCAGGAAACTGTGCGGCAAAGATCCTAAACTGATCGTGGCTAATACTGAGTTCTTGGGATTTCTTGTTCCCATCCTTGGCAGGGGCAAGCCGAGGACTTGCTGCCAAAGGCACGGCAAGCCTATCCGCTAGCGATTTTGTTTCAGCACATTCATGCACATTTAAACTCATCTGTGGACTTTTTAGTCTCAGTGGCACCCCGGCATCAATCAAAAGACCAATGCTGTTGATTGTCTTCTTAAAGGAGCCAACTACCTGTGTGACGCAATCGTGGGTTTTGGAGGTTGCTCCGTAAAGACTCATCTCTATCAGAGAGACTCTTTGGTTCCTGAGCTCATCTGCAACAGACGAATCAATGAGTGTGCCGTTTGTTTGAATAGCAACAATGAAATTCTTGCTTCTTGCGTATTGCAGAATCTCCAAGAAATCCTTTCGAATAAAAATTTCGCCACCGGTAAAAGCAGTGAAAACGGTCCCAACCTCATGAAGTTGGTCAAGAATCGCACAAACCTCGCTAAAACTGAGCTCATCTGTACCTGCTAAGGGTACATAGCAATGCTGACAAGCCAGATTGCACCGATAGGTAAGTTCGAGAGTGACTTGCAAGGGAATTCTATTTCTTGCTGCTTTGTTAAAAACGTTCCATATTAGACTTTCTTTTACTTCATTCCTTAGCTTTATTACCATCTTTGCTCTCTTGGGGTCTAGATGTTGCAGAAACTAGATTTTTGTCGGCCAAGTTTTTATATAAAATTCTCAGGTCTTCCTGCGCCTTTTCCCTTTGTACATCAAATCTGCCTACTATCCTTGACAGAATTTCTTCAAATGACAATTCGCCATTTGAGAGCTCCCAGGCAAAGGCAGCTGTCCTATTCAAGATGTGAATTCCTAGAATATTGCTCTGCTTATCATCGGGCCTGAACAACACTGTTTCTCCATCAATATCTCTCCAAATCACATCAGCGCAACGGACTGGCAATCTCTCCAAATCTGCATTCGACTTAGAATAATCTGCAGAACTTTTTTTTGCTTCTTTCATGACACTTCAGCCCTTAGGACGCCACCAAATCGCAAAGATAGATTATCAATAAGTCTCCAAAACCTCTTATCCGGCAAAAAGAAAAGCCGATAGAAATCCAGGTCTGATACCAAGGACAAGGTAAAATTAGAGATGCTTTCGAGCATTTCTTTGTAAGAAAAGACAACGGATGACTGGCAAACGACTATTTGCCTTGCGAACTCCGAGATGGCACCCTGTAAGTCGACCTGATCGATCTTGTTTTCCCTTGCATGAGCTAAGAAAAAAACTGCTTGCAAAGGGGCAGTCAAGTTCTTTTTCTGTTTAAAATCTCCTGTAAATGGAGTACTTTGTAAATCAAACTGTCCATCTCTTTCATGAACTAGGACTATTTCATCATTTAGAACATTTCCCTGTTCAAGTAGACTGGCAATCGTACTTTTGCCACTTTCTGAAGGACCTGTGAATAGATAACCAAGGCCATCTCTTTCTACTCCGCAACCATGGACCAAGAAGCTAGAAAATCCCGGTTTGGAGTGGCATAAGTTCATCCAGTCACAATAGACATCCATCAGGAATTGCTCAAAATGCCTTATTCCGCCTCCGGACAGAAGTATCCGTGCTACTCGAGCCTTGACAAGTCGCTTTTCAATGAACCATTCTCCTTGTATCAAACCACCAAGAAAACTAAAGCAGTTACCACAAGCCATTTTAGAATCAAATGTTGAAATGGGCATTTCGGGTTCTTGTTGATCGTAAACAATTTCTACGTCAATCGTTATATCAGGCGTCTTCTTGCTGACAAATCCGTCATAGTAGTATTCCGCTTGAGTTTCAAGATTCTTGTCTGAAAAACTGAGCGCAAAACATGCATCTCCAATGTCCAAATTGCAGCTCAATGATTCTTCCTCCTCCAAGTGCGGAAAAGGTGTTTTCGCACTATTTGATGTTTGCGTTGCTGCTATTACAAAAAGCTAGAGCGCCTGCTTGTATAAACCGATGTGAACCGTCGATAATCTTACACGGAATGCCAAAAACTGCCCGAAGACAGATACTCCCGCCATCTCTCAATTTGAATCTTTCCGCAAATCTCATTCTCAGCATAAAAATAGAGTGGCAGCATGCAGTGCTTCGTCGGGCAAGCCAATCTAGGCCTTGACCCACTGCGCTTTTCAAATCTATGACTGTCTGCCCCTTCTGTATTGCGACAACTTTGCCCAGCACATCTTCAATAGAAACGATTTCTGCGGTGTGAGTGTTATCTCCGCGGGCAACCAAAGCTCTGCTATCTTTGACCGGCTCTAGATACCGGTGGACAATCAATTTATTGTCCCTTTTGTAGACGATTATGTCACCGGGAGAAATGTCCAGGTGAGACCACTTTTCGATGCTTTGGATAAGTACGCTATTTCCATATTCCAGGAGTGGGGCCATGCTGGATGACATGACACGGAGCCAGAGGCCACCCCTGGACTCGGTCAAGAGTTGCTCGGTCAGGTTGCAGGCAGCTCTCTGATCGTTCATTATTTGCTGATGCAACGCTCAACTCCCAATCCGGTCTTGATACTATTTCAAACCAGTCTCATTGAATCACACGCCCTGTCCCAAATACGATAGGACTTTTGGCTATTGATGCATGGGACAGCTTGGTTTTCTGGAGATCTTTGGCACACAAAAGGGATGAATCAATGATCGAGGGGGACAGTGTGGCTTGGTCTAGTGCCGGCACAAATGGATTTGCCGATGCTACTTCGATGGTGTGCCAGTTTTGCTGCCATGCACTATGAGGAGAATCTTGGGTTATGGTAAATCCCAGTCTTAGGACGATTGCATGTCATTTTGTCCTATTGGCGCATGCCGCTGCCGTCAGGGAGATTGGCAGAGGAGCTAAGCCCGGGAAAAGACTGCCCGAAGGTTCGGCCGCTCGGCTCAGTGTGCAAGATCACATCATACAAAGACCTTCGGCCTATTGCTACTGCACAACATCAAAAGCATCCACATCAACGTAGCAGTTGGTAGCGGATGCATTCTTTAGACCGGTTACCTCAATTGCTATAGTGTGCGAGCCGGAAGTAAGAACGGGGCTTGTGTAGGCAAGACTCTGATATTTGGCTGTTAATCTATAGAGATCAACTCCGGATTTGTCTGATCCCGTATCACCCGAAAGAGCGGTATCCCCATTTACTATGGGAGTCCCGTCAATATATATCTTTGCTATACCTCTGTTTGGATGCTTTAAGGCAATAAGAGAGACCTGAATACCACTGAAGGTAAAGGTAGCAGAAGCTCCTGCTCTATTGGTATATTTGGTTGACCCACCGGAGTAAGAAGGATAAGAGAAGTTAGTCCAGGTACCTGTCCAGGAGAGACCAGGGCTTGTCTCTTCATAGCGAGTAGTAGTGGTAGATGATACTTGAGTTGTAGCCGAGGCACTGGAAGAGTAGTCGCTGTTGTTTCCCGCTTGATCATAAGCTCTTATACGGTAGTAATAGATGGTTGAAGGATTAAGTCCTGTGTTGGAATAAGAAGTGTTTGTGCTTGTATCAATCTGGCTAAAGGCTATATTATCCGGACTTCTCTCTATCTTATAGCCGGTAACTCCCACATTATCTACTGAAGGACTCCAGGAAAGATTAATCTGAGATGAAGAGATAGCAGTTGCACTAAGACCGGAAGGAGCAGTAGGGGGAGTTGTGTCAGCCTCACTTGTAAAGGTCCATACCTTATCAGCTACCATACCGATTCCGGCTATGTCCTCAGCTCCGGTTGATACAGTTGCTGTGTAGGTTGTTGAGTAAGAAAGGTTGGCATCGGGATCAAAAGTGGCTGTTTTGCTGGATGAGTTGTAGGCAACAACTCCGGTGATAGGATTATTTAGGCTGTCTTTCAAGGTAAAGTTAGAGGCGTTAACAGTCAATGGGTCCATATCTTCAGAGAAAGTGGCTGTGACATTGGTTGATAAAGATACGCCTGATGTCAGATTAGAGGGTACAGTTGAGGCAACCGTTGGCGGAGTGATGTCGGCAGTTATCTCAATGCCATCGATCAACCAGAAAGAAGATGTTCCTCCAGCATCATGGAAGACTAGATTTAGCTGGCCGTCTAATACTGTGACCTTATGAGTTTCAGCTTTGAATTCTCCTACAGCTGTAGAGATATCATCCCATTGGGCGGTTGCAGCACCTTCAGCCGTTATATCTACTAGGTCACTAGCCCAACCGGCATCACCAAAGTATACGGTTACATCATAGGTGTTACTAGCGAGGTCGCAGATGAAAGTCCTATCTTGGGAAGAGAAATGAAAATCTCTTTGGACCAGGCCTCCCGATCCTCGGTTTATGTCATCTATGTCTAAGATGTTATCATATCCGTAGCCTATAGCAGGATCATAGACAGAAATTTCAAATCCGGTCCATCCAGGCATGGTCTCTATAGAAGCATCATCATCAAAGTCAAACTTGTAATCAGGTGGTGGGCCAAGATTGGCCAGAAAGACATCCCAATCGGCATTGGTATCTCCAGGAATTAGATCGGAGGCATTTGAGTCGAAGCTGACATATCTTCCATCGGCGCCTATTGAAGGATAAAAGTTGCGGCCATTAGATTCGCCGCCCATTGAGTCAACCGATACTCGGACTATTTCTCCCGTCCACAGATCTTTTCGAAACACATCCTCGAAGCCATTGGTGTCTCCAGGAACTAGATTGGAAGCAAGTGATTGGAAAGCCACATATCTCCCATCGCACCTTATGCTGGGAAAATTACTCTGATCGTTGGCTGGTGTGCCTGCGGAGTCAGCCGAAACAGTGTCTAGTGCCCCTGTTTGAAAATCTTTTCGTAAGATATACGTAGAGTATTGAAAGGTCGCATATCTACCGTCACTGCTAAGGTCATTTGATTGCGCGCCCAGCAAACCATCTGAAGCTTGAACTATTTCTCCCGTTTGAATATCTTTCCGGAAGATATCACACCGGCCATTGGTATCTCCGGGAACAAGATCGGAGGCATAGGAATCGAAAGCCACATATCTTCCGTCAGCGCTAATTGATGGATCATAGCTATCTTCATTGGCATCCAGGCCCAGCGAGTCAACCGATACTATTACTATTTCGCCGGTTTGAAGGTCCTTTCGGAAGATATCGTTATAGCCATTGGTATCTTCCGGAACTAGGTTGGAAGCCCACGAGTCAAAAGCGACATATCTTCCATCAAAGCTTATACTGGAAAATCCGCTTTCGCCATTAGCTTGGCTGCCTGCGGAGTCAACAGATACTATTACTATTTCGCCGGTTTGAAGGTCCTTTCGGAAGATATCGTAACCGTTGGTATCTCCTGGAACTAGGTTGTCGGCTTGAGAGTAGAAAGAGATGTATCTACCATCTGAGCTTATCGAGGGACGTCCACAATAGCTGTTTGCCCCTTCCCCTGAAGCATCGGCTGACACAAGCACTATTTCCCCGGTTTGCACGTCTTTTCTGAAGATATCCCAATAACCATTAATTTCCTCGGGAACCAGGTTGGAAGCCAGCGACTCGAAGGCCACATATCTGCCGTCGGGAGTCACATCAGAATTTATGCTCGGGCCACCAGCCTGTGCATCTAAGGAATCAACGGATACTCGATTCATGTAGGCTCCGGGATCGACGGCAATTGCGTTGGGAATAAAAGGACTCAGCATCAAAAGCCCAAATACTGATAGCAGGACAATGATCTTGCGGAAGTTTATTTCTAACATCAGTGTTCCCCTTTCATCTGTTCATTGCCTATGTTCCAGGGCCAATATATCCGCAGGTACTTGCTGTTGAGTTGGTGTCGGTCAAGGTTTTGAAGAGAAGTTTTGCTACTTCTTTGCTCTTACGGATGAAGCTTTTCCCGGTTTCTCCTTCCCAAAAAGCAAAAAACCAACCCAAAACAAAGGGTCGGTTTCACTATTGGCTCCCCTGCAATCCAAGTGCCCCAATTATAGATTGCGGATCATTGCTCCCCTCAAATTGCTTCCAATCTCTATCAAGACCATTTCACAAAGACACAAAAACACCGGTCCAACTGAAACCACGCATATATCACATTTGAACCGCTTGAATTGCAGAGTGCAGAATGACCCGTTCAGATATCGGCCCTCCTGCCCCCAATGCTTTTTTTGTTTAGAAGTGTAGGTAATAGCTTCGACAAAAAGTCTGAAAATCCTGCAAGTTATTCTTACTGCACAACATCAAAAGCATCTACATCAACATAGCTGTTGGTAGCGGATGCATTCTTTAGACCGGTTACCTCAATTGCTATAGTGTGCGAGCCGGAAGTAAGAACGGGGCTTGTGTAGGCAAGACTCTGATATTTGGCTGTTAATCTATAGAGATCAACTCCAGATTTGTCTGATCCCGTATCACCGGAAAGTGCAATGTCTCCATTTACTATGGGAGTCCCGTCTATATATATCTTTGCTATACCTCTGTTTGGATGCTTTAGGGCAATAAGAGAGACCTGAATACCACTGAAGGTAAAGGTAGCAGAAGCTCCCGCTTTATTGGTGTATTTGGTTGACCCACCGGAGTAAGAAGGATAAGAGAAGTTAGTCCAGGTACCTGTCCAGGAGAGACCAGGGCTTGTCTCTTCATATCGAGTAGTAGTGGTAGATGATACTTGAGTTGTAGCTGAAGCGCCGGAAGAGTAGTCGCTGTTGTTTCCCGCTTGATCATATGCTCTTATACGGTAGTAATAGATAGTTGAAGGATTAAGCCCTGTGTTGGAATAAGAAGTGTTTGTGCTTGTATCAATCTGGCTAAAGGCTATATTATCCGGACTTCTCTCTATCTTATAGCCGACAACTCCCACATTATCTACTGAAGGACTCCAGGAAAGATTAATCTGAGATGAAGAGATAGCAGTTGCACTAAGACCGGAAGGAGCAGTAGGGGGAGTTGTGTCAGTAGAAACGGTTACAACATCAAAAGCATCCACATCAGCGTAGCTGTTGGTAGCGGATGCATTCTTTAGACCGGTTACCTCAATTGTTATGGTATGCGGACCGGAAGTAAGAACGGGGCTTGTGTAGGCAAGACTCTGATATTTGGCTGTTAATCTATAGAGATCAACTCCGGATTTGTCTGATCCCGTATCACCGGAAAGTGCAATGTCTCCATTTACTATGGGAGTCCCGTCTATATATATCTTTGCTATACCTCTGTTTGGATGCTTTAGGGCAATAAGAGAGACCTGAATACCACTGAAGGTAAAGGTAGCAGAAGCTCCCGCTTTATTGGTGTATTTGGTTGACCCACCGGAATAAGAAGGATAAGAGAAGTTAGTCCAGATACCTGTCCAGGAGACAGCAGGGCTTGTCTCTTCATATCGAGTAGTAGTGGTGGATGATACTTGAGTTGTAGCTGAAGCACCGGAAGAGTAGTCGCTGTTGTTTCCCGCGGCGTCATAAGCTCTTATACGGTAGTAATAGATGGTTGAAGGATTAAGCCCCGTGTTGGAATAAGAAGTGTTCGTGCTTGTATCAATCTGGCTAAAGGCTATATTATCCGGGCTTCTCTCTATCTTATAGCCGACAACTCCCACATTATCTGCTGAAGGACTCCAGGAAAGATTAATCTGAGATGAAGAGATAGCATTAGCACTAAGACCGGAAGGAGTAGTAGGGGGAGTTGTGTCGACAATTTGCTTGACTGAAAAGAGTGTATCCCAATAGTCGCCGTTTTGAGTGGGAGTTGAATCCTGCCATAGAACGTGGGCGCGGGAGTTTGAATCTACAGAAATCGCCGGCTCATCCGACTGACCCGAGTTTTCTACTATTGTCTCTGCCGCGGACCATGAGCCGGACGAATAGTTCTTGTAGTAAATATTGGCGCCGCTTGCATATGCAGTGTGGATATTGCCGGTTGACCCAGTGGCAATTGCCGGAGAATAGGAATTGGTTGAAGCTATCTGAGGAGTATTCCATAGAGTCCCGTCAGCGGAGCTTCCGAAATAAACATCGAGATCTTCTTCCCATACACAGTAGATGGCACCGCTGTCTGAGGTTATTTTTGGATAGTTCGAGACTGTATTTGTTGAGTTGGAAAGGTTGGTTGGAGGGCTCCAAGAGCTTCCATCAAATTTCCTATAGTATGTCTCTTCATTCCACGTTACTGGATCTATTTGCTTGTCAAATCTGTATACTAAGTGAAGAGTGTTCGAAGCTCCTTTCGCAATATCAGGCGAGTGAGAAAAGAAGCTATTGCCGGTAATATTGGCAGGATAAGACCAAATTAGCCCGTCAGAAGATGACGTGTAATAGATGTTTTCGTCCACTTCCCAGACTACGTGAATCCCACTCTGGCTGGTGCAAATAGAGGGTTCAATTGAAGTGTAATAGGATATGTTCGAGATGTTCGCGGGAGGTAAGCTGAGTGCCGGGGTCCACATATCGGTTGAGGGATTGTAGTTTCTGTAGTAAATGTCAAAGTTCCCATCCAGGAAATCCATCCAGACTATATGCACCTTGCCGGATGAGTCCACTGCGACGTCGGGATCTTCCGACTTACCCAAGTTCGGATGAGGGTTGGTGGGTGTATTGGATATGTTAATCGCGGGACTGCCTATTGATGGAGACCAGGAGCCACCATCAGACTTCCGAAAATAAATTTCGTCATTGCCTGATACATCATCTTCCCAGACTGCATAGGTGTTTCCACTCGAATCAGATGCAACTGAGGGCAAAAGTGAATATGAAGTGCCGTTGTCGGATAAGTTTCCAAGTTGCCAGCTTCCTGGTGGAGCTGCATTTACAGTCACAGCAAGCGTTGCGATAGCCGGTGACCCATCATCATCAGTCACCCTAACGGCGACCGTGTAGTTTCCACCTGCGTACCAGGAATGAGCATGAGTTGCTCCGGTATCTCCTGAAGGTATGAAGGTTCCATCGTAACTCCAATCCCATTCATAACCTGCTATGGCATCCGGTGATGATGTTGAACCTGAGGCGTTGTAGCTTCCTGTTTGTCCTTGAGCTAGAGTGGTATCTCCCGTAAGAGATGCTGTTGGAGATAGATCATTTACCGTAACGTCAGTTGTTGCCGTTCCTTCTCCTCCGTCATCATCTTTCACCTTGGCTCTGACTATGTAGGTCCCATTATCATTCCAGGCATAGGAAGCAGATGGCGAAGCTTGATCCGCAATTTCACCTGCATCAACATAATCACCATCGCCATTCCAATCAAAGGAATAAGTGAAAGCATCCAAAGTTCCCGGATCAGTTTGAGAGGCTGTGACTGTTACCGATGAACCCTCATTCTTTGGACCGTTATTGGTTGCTGAAGCTGCTGGTTCTACGTTGTTCACAGTGACCGTCGCAGTATCAATAACGGCGGGATTAACTGCGTCACTTACCCTCAGGGCAACCGTGACGGTTCCATTATCAAGATAGGTATGAGTGGGCGATTGAATATTATCGGCCAAGGGATCAGGAAGAAACGTTCCCTCACCCTGGTAGTCAAAATCCCACTCATAGGTCACAATTCCCACATTGTCGGTGGAGCCGGTAGAGCTGAACGTAATTGCTGAACCTTCATTACCTAAGTAGGGTCCGTTGGCTTCGGCTGTTGGCGCAGTGTTGTCGACAGTTGCAGCGGCCGGGGTTGTCTGTAGGCTTTCCAGGCCAACACTGTCTTCTGCTGTAAGTTTATAGTAGTAGGTATTGCCGTCTACAACGTTGGTGTCCGAATAGTCCTCCGCTATGATGATGCCGGGGCTAATCTTTGTGTAGTTGACAGTGTCTTGTGAGCGGTAGAGGTTATATCCGGCCAAGTCGGACTCCGCATTTGGATTCCAGACGAGATCTACTTTTTGATTTCCGGCAAGTGCCGATAGGCCGGTTGGAACATCAGGAGGAACATTTGTGGGAGTAGCGCTTTGAGAGCCTGTCAGGCTGCTTTCATTATCGCCGATATCAAGGGCGGATAGTTTATAATAATAGGTTGTGCCCGCAGTGACGCTGTTATCTGTGTAGCCGGTGGCAGTGATCAGGCCGGCATTGATCTTTGAGTAGTTGATATCGTTTTGAGAACGGTAAAGATTATATCCGGCAAGATCGGGCTCACTGTTTGAATTCCAAGTCAACTCAACACGTGTATCGCCAACATCGCCCGGCTGAGCGATAAGACCCGTCGGAATGGAAGGCGGCGTTATGTCACCGGCCAGCAAGGATTGGTAGAGGTTTATCCTTCCATTGCCGAAGTACTGATCCCAGCCCAGGCTCCCCAAATCATCAGCATTGTTCTCGATCAGACTCCTCACTTGGCTGTTGATTATTCCGCTGTCTTGTGAAAAAAGAAGTGATGCCAGGCCCGCTACATGAGGAGTGGCCATTGAAGTTCCATCCAGCGACAGGTAGTTGTGCCAATCGTGAGTATCCCAGTAAGTGCTTAGAATGTCAACGCCGGGAGCAGCAATGTCGATTGTCGATCCAAAATTTGAGAAAGATGCTTTGCTATCATTGGAATCGGTGGCAGCAACAGAGATACAATTGTCATAGGCAGCGGGGTACCATGGTATGCTGCTGCCGCTGTTGCCGGCTGCTGCAGCAATAACACATCCGCTCCCCCATGCATCATTAACGGCGTCAAGGAGAGTGTCGGAACTAGAAGAGCCACCGAGACTCAGGTTGATGACTTTTGCTCCGTTGTTGACGGCATAGGCGATAGCCTCCGCAACATCCGAATCATATCCGTAACCGAATGAGTCCAAAACTCTCAAAGGCATAAGGCGGGCGCCCCATGAAACTCCTGCAATACCAGTCAAGTTGTTTGTGGCAGCAGCCGCGATTCCGGCAACATGCGTTCCGTGGCCATTATCGTCAAGGGGATTATTGTTGCCTGGATACAAGAAATTCCAGCCTTTGTTATCATCTACATATCCATTACCGTCGTCGTCGAGGCTATTGTCCGGGATCTCGTCCGCGTTAAGCCACATTTTTGCTGAAAGGTCCGGATGGCTGTAGTCGATTCCGGTATCAAGGACAGCAATAGTTACACTGGAACTTCCGGTCGTGATGTTCCAACCTTGAGGAGCGCTGATCTTAGGCAGAGCCCATTGGCTTGAATATGAAGGATCGTTGGGCACTATAGATGCTTGCCGAATGTAGTCCGGCTCGGCATATTCAACCTTTGGATTATTCTTATAATGCTCCAGAGTTTCTGCTAATGACTTAGTTGGAGGTATTTTGAGACAATGAACTTCTATTCGAGGAATCTTTCTCCTGATTGTGACCCCATTTGCCTTGTTGATCGAGGTGATTTCTTCATCGCTTACCGTACGTTTGAACTTTACGAGAATCTCGTTGTGAGCGTAGTTGAAGGAGTTTGCACGTGGCGGCTTTTCCGCCCTTCCTACTGGAATAGGAAACAGATCAGCGACAAGAAAAGTCGCTAGAAACAGAATTGCCAACTTTCGGATAGCAACTTTCATCTCCCCTCCTATTTGAAGAAAAAACGACGTCACGCATTGCCAAGTTTCGCGGACGTCGCTTCATCAGGTTTAGATCTAACTAGAGTTGGAGACTGCAAAAATTAATATATGGCTTGGCCTAAACAAATCTTACTATGCAATGCTCTCTAAATCAAGTATTGTTGCATTTGTTGTTTCGCAGCTAAAAGCGGAAATTTTTACGTTGTTTCCCCGGTTCTTGGCGCCGGGGTCAAGAAAAAACTGAAATCTCCAAGATTCATTTTATTGATGTGCTCCGAGACCGATCAAAGCGCGCCGAGGTAGCGCTGCTTTATCAATTTTTTCAACCATTGCACCTCTTTTTTTAACCCCTCTTCGATCTTAATCTCTGGACGATAGTCTAGCATTTGTTCTGCTTTGTCGATGTTAGAGTAAGTGTGTCTCACGTCGCCTTTTTGTTGCTCTATATACCGCGTTTTGGCTTTCACCCCGATTGTTTCTTCAAGAATGCCGATCACTTCATTTAGAGTTATTCTAGAGCCCCCACCGATATTAAACACTTCTCCTGATACGTCGCAATTTGCCGCTGCAATGTTGGCTTCGATTGCATCGTTGATATAGGTAAAATCTCTAGTTTGTTTGCCGTCGCCATAAATCGTGATCTCTTTATTCGCAAGCATTGCCTCGATAAATTTGTTGAAAGCCATGTCGGGACGTTGCCGGGGTCCATAAACCGTGAAGTATCGGAGAGAGACTGTTGGTACTTTGAAGTTCTTCCAGTAAAGGTAGCAAAGATGTTCTGCCGCAAGTTTTGAAACACCGTAGGGAGAAATGGGTTTCAAGACGTCGTCCTCGCTCATGGGTAGATTTTTAGTGTCTCCATAGACTGAAGAGGAAGAAGCGAAAACAAATCGTTTTATTTTTGATCTCTTTGCCGCTTCCAATATATTTTGTGTTGCAAGGATGTTGTTCCGAGTGTAGATTGCGAAATGTTGCCCCCAGCTTGCTCGGACACCTGCTTGCGCAGCTTGGTGAAAAACGAAATCAACTTGGTTAAGTAAATCTTTCAAATCTATGGCCAAGAGGTCTTCCTCATAAAATCTAAAAGCGTCGTGCTTAAGCAAGCTTTCAATATTATTCTCCTTTAATTCACGCGCATAATAGTCTGTGAAACAGTCAATCCCAATGACCTCATGTCCTAGGCTTATTAATCGTTCACATAGATGAGAACCGATAAATCCGGCTGCTCCTGTTACTAAAGATTTGGCGTGACTCATAAGCTAACTCCATTAGGCCTTCGCGGTTTTTAGAACTGAACAAACTGTTGAGAAATCATCTGATAGGATTCAAGTGACTCTTACTTCCGTGCTTCATTGTACTATAAAATGGCCGGTGCTTTCACTTTTTCTGCGCGCCCGCCAAGGTTTTACCTCCCATAATCCAGCTTTTTCCTTGATGGACAATTTGTGAAGCTTGGAACCAAAGAACCTATCAAAAATATCTTAGAGTATGTTAGCATAGAGAAAGTCAAAGTCAGTGGTCAAGCTGTAGCAGGAGATGAAATATGATTTATGTTGCGTTGATTTACATGCTGATGAGTTTTCTAATCTCCATTTTTTTTACTCCGTGGACAAAGAAACTAGCTGCTCAAAAGCAGATTCTTGACCATCCTGGAGACGTCAAAATTCACGAAAAGCCAATTCCCCGTACCGGCGGCATAGCGATCGTGATTGCTTTTCTGGTCTCAACATTGCTCTTCCTCGGGTTTGCCGTTGATACTCGAACACTCCTTTTGATCTTATCAATCCTGGTAATTGTTGGAACAGGACTTGCCGATGACATATGGGGACTAAGTCCGGTTCAAAAGCTTGCGGGTCAGGCTATCGCCGCGCTGGTCTTTGCTATTTCCCAGCCTTCAATTTTGAATTTGCCTCCCATCCTGGGCGGCATTTTTGTTTTTCTGTTTGTCCTGCTGGTTTGCAACGCGGTCAATCTGATTGACGGTCTTGACGGGCTTGCAGCCGGGCTGTCCGTTATCGCCTCAATAGGTTTCATGGTTGCCGGTATTTTAACAAATAATGCTCTTGTTGTTGGTCTGTCTGCGATTATTGCGGGTGCCGGCTTGGGCTTTCTTCCATACAACTGGCCTCAGGCCGGAGTTTTCATGGGGGACGTCGGGAGCTTGTTTCTTGGATTCGCGCTGGCTGCTATCGGAGTTATCGCAATCCAGAAAACCGACGGATTTGTTGAAATCCTGATTCCAATCTTCATCTTGGGAGTCCCAATATTTGACACCGTTGTCACGATCCTGAGGAGAATCGTCAACAAACAGGCCTTGTTCTCCGCCGACCTCGCACATTCTTACAACTTGGTTAAGAACAAGGGTCTCACAACGGCCGGCGTCGTTATTCTCTATTATCTGTTTGGGCTTCTTCTCAGTGGCTGCGGAGTTCTTGTTCAGCTTAGGCGAGAGAGCTATCTTCCTGTTCTTCTTTTGCTCATTGTGAGTGCCCTTTCCGCGTTCTTGGTCGTGAGGTTTAGATTGCTGAGTAAAGAATAGCCTGCTGGAACACGAGAAGTGAGGATTCTGTGTCCGAGACTCAAGGAAAACCCGCAATACTCGGCGGCAAGGCAACTTTTGATGAGGTGATTCCTATTACCTCACCGTCACTTCCCTTGCTCGATGATCTAAGGGAGCCCCTAAATGAGATTCTCTCAACCGGTCAACTAACCAACGGTAAATACGTCGAGAAGTTTGAGAACGAATGCGCGGACTATCTGGGGTCAAAGTTTGCTGTCGCGGTATCAAGTTGTACGCTTGGGCTGATCCTGGTCGAACAAGCCCTTGGTCTCAAAGGTGAAGTTCTGATTCCGAGTTTTACTTTTAGCGCCACGGGACATTCGCTTCTATGGAACAATCTAAGACCGTTTTTTGTCGACTGCGAACTCGAATCGCATAATGTTGACCCTATCTTAGTCGAGAAGAGCGTCACTCCCCGAACCTCGGCGATTCTTGCGGTCGATGTTTTTGGGAATCCTTGCGACAGAGAAGCTCTATGCGAAATAGCTCGCAAGCGTGGTCTCAAACTGATCATTGATTGTGCTCATTCTCTCGGCTCTCTTTACGGAGGCAAGAAATTCGGAGGGTTTGCAGACGCCCAAGTTTTTAGCTTGAGCCCGACCAAAGTGGTAGTTGCGGGCGAAGGGGGAATGGTAATAACAGACAACCGCGATCTTGCGGGAATCTTAAGGATAGCAAGAAACTACGGTAACCCGGGTGACTATGATTGTGAGTTTGCAGGATTGAATGCGCGGATGGAGGAGTTCAATGCTATTTTGGGCATCGAGAGCCTAAACATGGTGGAGGCAACTGTCGGTCGAAGGAATGCGCTGGCTGCAGTTTTTAGGTCTCAATTGGCAAAACTACCTGGCATTTCTTTTCAGGAGGTTGAATCAGGCTCGCGCAGCACTTACAAAGATTTTTCTATCTTGGTTGACGAAGAGAGATTCGGCTTGGACAGGAATCTGCTGGGACGGGCTCTTGAAAGGGAGAATATTGAAACCAGACCCTATTTTGAACCGCCCCTGCACAGACAAAAAGCCTATAAAGCCCTTGGGTTGCCCACAGGAAACAAGCTGCCGAATACGGAATTCCTTTCCTCTCATGCGCTAAGTTTGCCTCTTTTTGCCCATATGAAGGAAGAGACACTTGAAAAAATCTGCGCCGCTTTTGAGGGAATTCACGAACACGCAGAAGAAATCAAGCGACAAATGGCAAATGGATAATGATGCATGGGAGATATCCGATAGCTGATGGGCCAAAATAGTCACGTAGCTGCAAAGCTTGCTTTGCTTAGTCAGAGCAAGCTCTGAAGCTACAGGTGTGCAGGTTGCGAGCCGTGAAGTGAGTCGGCTGTGTTGGAGGAACAGGCTAAGTACCATAAGCCACAGAGTGCCCGGCACACCAGTAATAGTCTTAGTGCGTGGCGGTCGGCGACTTTCTATGTTAAAATAATTTTATCTGAGCCGAGGAGGAATCGATAAAAGTGTTTGGATTAGGAATGCCTGAAATTATTGTGATTTTGATCATAGCTTTGATCATTTTTGGACCCGGTAAATTGCCTGAGCTCGCTAAGTCGCTCGGGAAGGGAATTAATGAGATCAAGAAGGCAATGTCGGATGTTGAATCATCTGTCAAGCAAGAGTTCGAAGTAGTTGAGCAGGCCAAGAAAGGTCTAAAGGATCTAAGCACCGACCTTACTTCGATAAAAACTGATATTACGAGCATAAACCCGCTCGGTGAAAGCAAAACAGATCAAAGCAAAACAGATCAAAGCAAAAAAGATCAAGCCTAGCTTCGAGTTACTTTCCACTTCGTTTTCCGGCAAGATGAGACTCCGGTGCCGCAAACACCAATTCTTTTGCTTAAGGTTTTTTTGATGTTCTTGTCTGCGTCCGGATCCCGGTAGCAGTTAATCAATATTTTCGGAACATTAGAAGGATTTTCCAATTCCGTGGCGAATAATACCCAATATAGGCTGAATTGCATCCTTTGATAAGGTAAGTGCTGTCATACTCCTAGAGAAATAAATCACAAGCCTGGAGTATTCTCAACATAAGATTAAGCCTTAGTTGAAAGATTGGTTTTTGATTACGTTCCGCACTCGGAGGTTTGTATTTTTGATTTTCCGGGTTTTGGTTTTGTCTTGATGGTTTCTAATTTTGCATTTTGAAATTTGCATTTGGGTTTTCCGGTTTTGGTTTATGTTTCCAAGTTTTGCTTGCAAGCTTTTCAGGATGTTGTTTACAATTTTGCATTTTGAAATTTGCATTTTGCATTTACGCTTTCGGGAGGTGTCTAAAATATCGACGATTATTTCGCAAGTTACGGACTTTTCTAAGCTCAATATGTGGGCGGATTTGATTGGTGTTGTGTTAGTTTTGATGGCTTTTGGTCAGTTTTGGAGTATGCATTTGGTGGGAAACTTGCTGACCGGCAGGTTGCAGGAGAGGTTCATTGACGGCAATTGGCACCCGGCTCCTCATCTGCTCCCGGCTTCTCCGAAAATAATGCACGGGATGCATCTGGCGGGCATGATAGGGTTGGGTCTTTCGGGACTCTATATTAGGGTTCCTTATTTTGGTGGCGCAAGGACTGTAATGAGATTTGTCCACTATGCTTGTGCCTATGTAGTGACTATTAATTTTGTGGCACGGATCTATTATGCCTACGCGGTTGACGCAAAAGAATTTTTTATCACCAAGAAAGATCTTTTTGCGATGCCGACACAAATGAAATACCTTTTCTTCATGTTACCCGTCGAAAAGGAGCCGTCATTCGGGAAGTACAATCCTATGCAGCGGTTGACATATTTCGGCCTTATACCCGGTCCGTTGATTTTGATGGTTGTCACCGGGTTTTCGATGCTTTGGCCTCAGGTCATTCTCGCTCCGATTGCGCCTTTTGTTGGCGGCATTGCGGCCGCTGCGGCTTATGCCAGGGTCATTCACTTTCTCATGTGCATGATGTTAATAATGACAACCATGATACATATGTACCTTGCAATAACCGAGAACTTCCCCGGCTTGTTGGATTTCTTTGGCATTAAGCCTTTTACTGAGGAAGATATAGAGGCTCACAATCTGGCGCACGGCGGCCATGGAGGGCATGGAAGTCATTAAAAAGGCTGGTGGGAGATTCTTCGCGGTTTTGTTAAATCACGGCATTTGTCATTCTGAAGGAGCCCTTCGACTTCGCTCAGGGCAGGCTTGGCGACTGAAGAATCTCGCATAGGTTTCCGCTCAGAATAGCAGGGTGACAAAATCGCTAGTCGCTCGTCGAAAGTCGCTAGTCGTCTTTCAGAATTGACAGACCTTAACGATGGAAGTGAGTGTTCATGAACTTAAGGAAAATTGTTTTGCCTTTGATTGTTGTGGCTTTGCTGCTGGCGCCCTTCACAATTACTCCGGCAAGAAATAAGGCTTTGGATCTTACCGACATAACCAAGAGGAAAAAGATGCCGGAGCCGAAACGACCCGTTCCGGGCAGGGAATTAACGGTCTTCGCCATAGGCAAAGAGGGCCATTCGGGATGCCAAACCTGTCACGGCGATCTGAATTTGGTCAAGCTGAAGGACGGGAAACGTGTTTCATTCTTTATTGATTTGTCTGTCCTGCAGTCATCGGCGCACAAAGAGAGTGATTGTCTGAGCTGCCATGTCGGCTTCGGGTATGAACCCGAAAGAGCACATCCTCAAGATTGGAAAAAGACTGCGGGCCTTGCCTGCAAGAATTGTCATCTTGCCGAATATGACCTTTATAGGCAAAGCATACATGGAAGACTGGCACTATCCGGTGATCCCAAAGGTGGAGCGACTTGCGGCGATTGCCATGGCGCTCATGCTATTCCAAGCACAAAGACCGAAGAGGGCCTGCTGACCCTAAGGTCGTCGGCGAAAGAGATGTGCGGCAAGTGCCACGCTGATACATATGAAAGCTACAACGACTATTACCATGGGAGAGCATATAAGGCCGGCGCAACGGATGCTCCCACATGCTGGGATTGCCACGGCGCTCACAAAGTAAATCCGGCAAGTGAAACGGCCTCATCCGTTTCGAGCGCCAAACTAACTGAGACCAGCAAGACGAATCTGGCGAAAACTTGCGAGAGATGTCACCCGGATTCATCAAATACGTTTGCGGAATACGGAAAGTTGATCCACGGCAGCACCAAGGTGAGAAAACAGAATATCGCCATGTATTACATATATAAGGTTGTGGACATAGTTAAAGGTGTTTTCGAATAAGTATGAGGTGTGTCATGAGGCTTATGATGCCGACGGCGACTAGCGAGTGGCCAATAATCAATGGCAAGCAACCAAAGTCTTGATAACAAGCCATTAAGTGAATGGAGTGAACGAGCAATAAGCCGTAGAGCTCGCGAAGCGGGCGGGCTATAAGCAAGGTTTTTTTTGGAGGTTTGTATCCTTGAGATGAAATTACTGAAAAGTCGAGTTAATAGCATTGCGTTTTTGATCATATCGTTAACTATAGCCGCTGCAATATTTGCGATTTTACCTACGCTCAAACCAAGCGCTGCACAATCTCAAGCTAAACCTGACCCTAAGGTGATTGAACTCACGGGGCCGGTCACCTTGTCCAAGTGTTCTCCATGCCATGGCGATCTGGATGCTTGGAAGAATCCCGCGTTGATCTTCAATCATCCCGTTCACCTCAAAAGAGGTTTCCAATGCCAGGCTTGTCATCTGGAGTTTGCTCATCAGCCCGGGGGATTAATCGTCAAGCCTCCCATGGATGTTTGCTACGATTGCCATAGTCTGAGACATAGTGAAAGTGGAATAGTTGCCAGCGAGGACTGCGGTTTTTGCCATCCGAAGAGCTTTAATCTTAAGCCTCCAAATCACACTTCCGAGTTTGTTGCGTCGAAGCACAAGGAAATGGCGAAGAAGAATCTCAAGTATTGTGTGATGTGCCATGGTCGACAGGCTTTTTGCGCAACTTGTCATACCGAAAAGAACGTAAAGACCGAACCGCACAAATCACCGACTTGGAAGCAATCTCACGGAAAACAGGATCCCGAAGAGATTGAGGCATGTCATATTTGTCATGCCGACAAGTTCTGTACGAACACGCCGGGTTGCCATCAGAGTCCCATGCCTCATCCCGTACTTTGGGTTGGTGGTCACAAGGGCTACAAAGATATGAAGGCGGACTGCTATATTTGTCATACGGACCGAAGTTACTGCCAGAATTGTCACCACAAGTTCGGCGACAATCAGCTGCTCCAAGAGAAGTGCGATCGCTGTCACGAAGAATACAAATTACCATTTGTAAGTATTCAGAACAAAGGATTCAAAGTTCACAAGGCTCACTTTGAATTGACGCAGACGAAACCTTTTGAATGCGATAGATGCCACAAGCTCTTCAGCAAATTCCCGAAGGGCACGGGGTGCTATGCCTTTGAGGTATGCTTCCAGTGTCACGGAATAAGAAAAGACGGAATACTCATTGCCAAGTGGTGGGGAGAAGACTTGTGCTATTTCTGTCACGGGAAAAGTCCCTAGCAAATTTGGTTTTGGGCGCTGGGTTTTTGGTTGACGCTCGTTGACCAACCTGCAAATACCTTATCTGATGCCACTCTAAGCTGCACTTGATGATCATGTTTTTCTCCGAATTCCAAGATCCAGCCTTTTCGAAGTATCCGCTTGTATTTGACGGGGGGCTGACTGCAGCGCCTTACCCAGAACCCAGAACCTTACAACACTGTTTTATGCCGTACATATTGGCAGTATCGATATTTCTTGTTACTATAAATATATAATGCCAAATTAGGAGCATATAAAGTGCTTAAGTCGAAAGCTAGAATTGTTGCGGTTTTAGCTCTTGTTTCGACGGCAGGTTTCTTACTGGTAATCGTTGGTAGTCTAAAGAACATCTCTCCAAGCCTAAAAGCGGCACCTATCCCATCATCAAGATATGCACTAGAAATCTCCGAACCAGTCGCCATGTCAAAATGCGGGCGCTGCCACAGCGATTTGGACGCTTTTAAAAATCCTGCAATAATTTTTAAGCATGATGTTCATTTGAGCAGAGGGTTTGCGTGCAAAGCATGTCATATAATATTCTCCCACCGGCCGGATGGTTCGATAGTAAAACCTCCAATGGAAGTTTGTTACGACTGTCACAGTCTTCGCCATGCCGAAAAGGGACTGGTTGCCGGTGAGGAATGCGCTCTCTGCCATCCCAAGGGGTTCAATCTTAAGCCCGCTAATCATACGCATGAATTTGCTGAAAGAGAGCATCCTGAACTCGCATATCAGGATTTTAAGTATTGCCTGATGTGCCATAAAAGGGATTTCTGCCAAAAATGTCACACAGAAGAGGGAATCGAACCTCTTAATCACCGACAGAGGCAAATGTGGAGAGGAGAACATGGGAAACAAGAAGAAGGCGTGGTTAGTTGTACTGTCTGCCATGTTCAGAATTATTGCGACGACTGTCACAAGACAGAACTGCCTCATGCTGAGACCTGGGTCCAGCAGCACAGCAAAGCTCCGATGGAAGCAATGGCGAACTGCACGATGTGTCACCGGCAGGATAAGTATTGTTCGGATTGCCATCACGCCAGTGTTGCCAACAACCTGTTGGTTCAGGAGAACTGTGTAAAATGTCATCCGGAGTACATGAAGAGCTTGTTTGATCAGACGACCAAGGCGATGGCCGTCCACAAGGCTCACTTTGATCTGACTCAGACTAAACCTTTTCAGTGCAAAGTTTGCCATTCGAAAGACTACACGAAAGGTGTGGGCTGTTTTAGCTTTGATCTGTGCAAAATGTGCCACGGAAAGATGCGTTTAGGCAAACCTGTGGCGAAGTGGGATGTAAATAGCGGAGAATTGTGCGGACGCTGTCACCAGGGAGAACCCGGCAGAACACCAGTTCGCTCGCCATTTTGATAATTTTGGCTTATAATCTATAATTGACTAATCTATAATTGAGCGGTGGGAAGTGGTATGCTTACCGCTCATTCTGAGGCCACAGGCCGAAGAATCTAACAATGGGTTCATAATAAGTTCAAAGGTCTGCAAGTTGGTGGGCTTCAAAAAGCTGCAAAGCCTCTCCTTTTCGGCTCCAATCTTGTAAGAAGTTTTCAATTTCGCTTGGTGATCTTTGCGGTTTTTTTTTGGCAAGAAAGGGGAAATAGGGCAAGACAAGTATGGCCTAGCGAAGATTCGGTAGTCGCCTGATTTACTTGTGCCGCTCCACGGTATCAGGCATTTTTGAGGCTGCATAAATGGAACAGCTATCTGGTTGCAGTTTAGTCGCCTGATTTACCAGGCTGGCCAAAAGAGCTCGATAAATCGAGTAACTACAAATAGATGGAACAGCTACACGCTGATTGAAGCAAGACACATTTCTCATACAGGAGGCGAACAGTCTATGGCGAGGACAAGATCTGCAAGATCGCCGGGAATACTTGATAGATTAATCGATTGGTCAATAGGGATAGTAATAGTTTTAATAATTATTTCCGGTGCCGGTTTTGGAGGGTACTACTACTATACGCAGAGGCAAATGAGCAAGGAGGCTAGAGTAACCGGCCTGAGTGCAAAGTATGCGAAGGAAGTTCGCAAAAACCCGCTTGATGCCGACGCCCGGGTAGCTTTGGCGCAAGCATATATTACTGAAGGAGAATACAGCAAAGCAATTACTCAGCTAAAAGAGGCCTTGAAGATTAATTCCGAGCATCAGGGCGCTGTTTTTGCGATGGGCCTGGCATATATGGAAAAGGGCGATCTCAAGAACGCCGAGAAGTGGTTCCAGAAGGAAGTAGAGACATTTGGGACTGCCGGATACAAAATGGAGAACAAGTACTTGGAAGGGTCGTATTACTATTTGGGTGAGGTCTATTTCAGAAAAAAAGATTATGGCAAAGCTCTTGGATTTGCGGCGCAGGCAACTGAAATTGGCCGGGCAAATGCGGACAACCATTTTCTTATGGGCCGCATATATCTAGCGAAAGGATCTTATGAAGAAGCGGCCATAAAGTTTCAAGAGGCACTGAAGTTTGATCCTAAATATGCTGATGCCCACTACGGTCTTGCTCAAGCGTATGAAAAGCAAGGGGAGAAGAAGAAAGCAATTGAAGAGTATGAAACCGTGCAAAAGCTTGCACCGAATTTCGAAGGCGCTCAAGAAGCGATAGATAGACTGGAATAAGTGGGGAGTTGGTGGTCGGGAGTCGGGAGTGAAAACAGAAGATTGCACTAGGTTTTGCTACCCACTACCGACTAATGAACTACAGACTTAACGGAGTGAGGAGTCGGGAGTGAGGAATAAGGAAGTTCTTACTACCAGTACGATGGCTGATCACGGGGGAGATGAAATGGGATTTGACTTTGAGAAACTAGATGTATATCAAAAAGCAGTCAATTTTGCGGATGACATATACAACACAACATCAAATTTTCCAAAAGTTGAGCTATTCGGTACGGTCAGTCAGTTGAGAAGAGCAGCTCTATCAGTATCTCTAAATATTGCTGAAGGAACAGGTAGATATCATGCCAAGGAACGTAGGCTCTTCTACAGAAATGCAAAAGCGTCGGTTCACGAGTGCGTACCAATTTTGAATATCTCCCTACGACAAAAGTATATAACAGAGTTTGAGCAAAAGCAGTTATATACAAAATGTGTTGAGTTGGCGAGGATGATTAGTGGGTTAATAAACTCACTACCTACCCCCGACTAGTAGACTCCTCTTTGAAGAGTCAGGCATCGGTAGTCGGGAGTGTGTGAGTGCATAATGCTTAGACGGAGTAAAGACAAGAAGCTGTTACTCCCGACCCCCTACTAACAGACTAATAAACCTTACATGGTGGTGAAAAATTTTGGCTAAAGATCCATATAATCAAGACGCGAACTTAAGGGGTGTCTCAGGAGTTGAAAGAGGTACCGAAGGTAGGGCTCCTGAGGGTACGGAAGGCATGACTCCTTCGGAAAGAGCAAAAAGAAGAAAAAAGATTTTCATACTTATGTTATTGGCTCTTCTGCTGGCTGCTCTCATTGCAGCTCTCTACTACTATCTAACCCAAAGAGAAACTCCGATTCCCCGGGTCACGGTTCCGAAAGCAAAGACGGTTGCTCCACCAAAATTTCTTTTTCTTTTTGACGGTTCGCCGAAAGCCACGATGAGAAGGCCAACGGATGTAGCCGTTCATCCGCAGACCAGGTGGGTATTTGTGACGGATACCTATATGCATCGGGTTTCGGTTTTTGATTTGAACGGGCGATTCTTGTTCTCTTTCAAAAAGACCGGCAACGGTGAGATGAGAAATCCGGTCTATATTGGTTTCAATTCGAAGGGCGAGGTGTACATAACTGATCGGGGAACGGAAAGGCTTTATGTTTATTCTCCAAGGGGTCAATTTATCAGGGAATTTGTTCCCAACAATGATCCTAATTTCGAGTGGCTGCCCATCGCGATGACATTTGATGAGGATGACAACCTCTATGTAACGGACATCCGGCAAGATCACAGGGTTTTGATTTTTGATCCAACGGGTAAATTGAAGCTTACTTTCGGTGTTGTCGGAGAAGTTGCCAAACTTACTGAAGATCCCGGGAAGTTTGCATTCCCAAACGGTATCACGGTTCAAGAAAACAAGATTTTTGTTTCCGACAGCAACAACAGGCGTATCCAGGTTTATAATAAGCAAGGAAAATTCCTGTATTTCATTAAGACCGGAGGACTTCCTCGGGGAATTGATCTCGGATACAAGAACCGGCTCCACGTTGTCGACGTAATGGCTCACAGTGCCTCTGTTTTTTCCCGCGGCGGAAAGTATCTTTGTTCCTTTGGCGAGTTTGGTTTTGATTTGGCGCAATTCTACTTTCCGAACAGTGTTACCTGTTTTGGAAGGCGAATTTACATTACCGATATGGCCAACAATCGTGTTGAAGTGTGGGCTTGGCCTGTTGAAGTGCCGCTTCCCTTTCAGCCCGGAGTCTGGATGTGTCCATGGGCCTTGTTGCTGCCTCTGTTGCTCTTACTCCTGTGGCTGCTGCGTAAGAACAGATATCCTGCTCACAGAGAATTTCTTGAGCTTGTCGTAAAGAACGACAGGGTGAAACTGCTGGCTGACAAGTTGGTGAAGGTACACGTTATCCAGAAGACATTTGATGAATTCAAAGAAGTTGAGCAGCATACTGTAAAGATGGAAGATGTAATGGAGGTTTTTGATTACGATGAGGAAAAAGTAAGAGAGATTCAGGAGGAGTACCAGCTAAGTGAAGAGAGTGCGGCTCTTATATATAGGGTGCGCAAGGCATTTTTCAAAGGAAGAATTCTGGCGGAAGAGAAGCGGCTGAAAGAAGTGGCTCAGCAGAAACGCCGCAGAGTAATGGACTATGAGGAATTTATTGAAAAATATGAAGAGCGTGCGATTGAGGCCGAAGAAGCTGAGTTGACGGAATTAGAGCAGGAAAAGGAATCTGGCGAAGGTCAAGAACCGAAACCAAAAGACGAAGAATAGCCGTCATGGATGTTGTTGCAAGGGAGCTCTAGAGCGGAAGCCCTGGTGCAAATCCATAGCGGTTCAGCTTGTCACCCTGAGTGAAGCGAAGGGTCTCGATTTCTTCGAAGACTCACAGCGGCTGCCTCGGATTCTCCGGCTTCGCCTCAGATCTGTCTGGACTTGGTCGAGGGAATGACGGATAACGGTGGGCACTTAGGATAGCGAGTTCTTGGAATGTCATGTTGAGCGAAGCGAAACCTTATCTTGAGCAAAGCGAAGGAACTTGTCACGCTGGGATGTGAAGCAATATTGTGTATATATGATAACAAACAAATCTCGAACGCTGTATGTCGGAGTGACAAGCAATTTGCAGCAACGCATTTACCAGCACAGGAATAAGTTAATCGAAGGTTTCACCTGTAGGTACAATATTACAAAGCTGGTGTACTTTGAAATAACGGACAACGCTGAGAGTGCAATTGTCAGGGAAAAGCAAATCAAGGGATGGTTGAGAAGTAGGAAAATTGCGTTGATTGAATCAGCGAATCCTGAGTGGAAAGACTTGAGTGAAGATCTGCTTCTGGTTCCAAGTCAAAGAACAAGAGATTCTTCGCCTCCGGCTTCTAAGAAACAAATTCGCTGACATTGCCATATGTCATGTTGAGCGTAGCGAAACATCTAGATTCTTCGCCTCCGGCTCAGAATGACAAAAAAAGTGGCTTCTGAGAAAACAAATTGTTTCTTGCACCCATAACCGGCGTGCCGGTGGGATGCCCAGAATGACAAAGCCGGCAAGAGTGTGGAATGACCGGCATCCGGTAAGGAATTTGCGCAAACCGATCACCGAAAACCGATCTTTGAAACGGGTTGCGTTACCATAGCGGTAATCGATTTTTGATCGGTCCCTTCGCAACTAAAAAGCAGCATTTTGCAACATCGGGATAGTACCCTATTTATTTTTTGCCCTGAGACTGGTAAAATTTACCATATCTGGCAAATCCAAGGAGTTTGGAAGAATTTGATAAATTTGGAAAATTCTTGCAGGAATTTCACAAGCTATCGCGAATTATTAACAACATAACAGATAAATAGCTATTTTATCTCCGAGCTATTTTTCCTAAGTCCTCGTGAAAATTCGAGAGAGTATGAAGGAAGGATATGGAAAGTAGCCGAGCTCCCAAAGAACAATCTGCCTGGGAGCGTCTCGCAGGAAAGGTCTGTGAGGTAAAAGGGTTTCATGCGAAAGAGTGAAGCCTCCCGTGTTTGGAAAGGAGATGTTCCTAGAGGTACATACATGTTACTACGAGGATACTTCTTTAATAGCAAACACATGGAGGTGAATGGGGACTAATAACCGTCAACGTTTTTATACGTTTGGGCGGTTTTTCTTGTTTTCTTTCCGTTTGGACAGTTTGAACTTTTCACCTTGGAAGACTTTACCCTTAAACGGGCCTAAATAGAAAAAGATCACTAACGCTAACATATTTTTGACCTACTTAATTTCAAACCTTTCGACGCAGCAGATTCATATCAAACCAAGATTGGGCATTTTAACTCTGCAGCACCGCCTACACCACACCTCAAGCTTGTTCTTAGCAAAGACATGATTTGGATTTCAACTGAATAGTCATTAAGTTCTTTCTAAATTGAAGATTAGGAAAGCGTGGAGATTTGTACGCATTTTACGTGGTAAGTCCTGGGAGACGCGGATAAAACGCGGATTAGCGCGGATTTGAGATTGCTTCGCCCCCTACGGGGACTCGCAATGACAAGGAAGGATTATCACAGAGCGATGTGTTTTTGACGTCATTGCGAGCGAGCATAGCGAGCGTGGCAATCTCTAGTCAGGAGTCGAAGGTTGGTAGTGGATAGTGAAGACAAGACAAAGAAAGAGATTTTAAAACACTACCCACTTCTCACTAACTGACTACCGACTTAAGTAGCGTTGGGGCTTGTCCCCGACCAGCGGAGGATAAACCTCCGCGCTACCGACTTTAAGGAGGTGATGGTATCGAGCATTAAACGGTGTTTTCTAAAATCCAAGTTTTTATGTAAGGGAGGGAAGAGAAAGTGCAAATAACCCGAAGATCGTTTTTAAAGTACCTGACAGCAGCCGCTGCGACAATGGGACTCAGCCAGTTCGAGCTTCAAAAAGCTATGGAGGCTTTGGCTAAAGACGGCGTTCCTTGGCGCGTGGTTTGGATTTCCGGCCAGGCGTGCACGGGTTGTACTATGGCCCTAACCACGTTGAATAGTACACCAGGTGGTGCAAGTGATCCAGATGGCTATAACTTGGGAACTTTCGTCCCAGGCTACGATACGCTTGCTGATGTGGCGTTGACCGTGATTGACATTGATGCTCATGAGACCATTCAGGCTTCAGCCGGAGATCTAGCTATGGATTGGCTGAGACCCTGGAGTACGGCAGGTGAGGGCGCTGGCGGTTCACTTGATGCAGCTGTGCTGGTTGTAGAAGGAGCTATCCCCGTCGATGTTTTTGACCCCTGGGGGAAGGACCTTAGTCTAGTTACAGGCGAGGATGCGTGCACTATCGGAACGATTCCTGCTGGTTTTGCTGGTGCGGGTACCGAAATCACCGCGAGGGAAGCTGTTGTTAATTACGCCCAGAAAGTATCTGCTGTTATTAGCGTTGGACAATGTGCGACCTATGGAGGTATTCCAGCGGCATACAGCGATGCTCCGGATCCGGTTCAGGACGGAGCTTGGTCGGGTGCAGCTAGGGGCGTGCAGGCAGCTTGCTCCGGAGTTGGTGGTGTTCCAGGTGGTCTTGACCTGATGAAGAATGGTGGCAAACTGATCAATGTTCCAGGTTGTCCGCCTCATCCTGATTGGATCTATGGAACCATTGTAAGATTGATTTTGGATCTTACCGGTACACCTGGAGGTCCTTATCTGTCATTTGACAATGTAGGACGGCCAACAGCTTACTATGGCCAGACAATTCACGGACCTGGTAGTTGCCCGCGTAACCAAGACTACCACGATGGACTTCTTGCAAGCAGGCTTGGCGACAAAGGTTGCCTCGCTGCAATCGGATGCTACGGAATGAGTGCTCATTCTGACTGCGCCAAGCGAGGATGGAACAGCTCCAGGCTCACATTAAACAAGAAAATCTTCTGTATAGAGGCAGGACATCCCTGCATCGGTTGTACAGAACCTGGCTACCCGTTCAAGATCAATACTAACGGGTAAGAACTTATATGAAAGGAGGTAAGTGTTTAAATGGCGATTATAAATGGTGATTTAGATCCTGTTGGCCGAATAGAAGGTCATCTAGGAATTGAGTATGATTCTGATGGAACGGTTGATGCGGCTTCCGGTACAGCTTTTACAGATGTGAAAGCGAGAGGCACGATGTACCGTGGTTTTGAAAACATTATGAAGAACCGTCAACCGCAAGAAGGAATCCAAATTTGCCAAAGAATATGAGGCGTCTGACCCGTTCCCCACGGGATGGCCGCATGTTATGCGGTCGAAAATTCTCTGGTCGACTCCACCACGGGCAACAACTATCAAGCTGATCCTACACCCAGCGCTCGTGGTTTGAGAAACCTGGTTTTGGGTATCGAGTTCATTATGTCTCATCTAACCCATTTCTATGTACTGGCGGCTTTGGATTATGTACAAGGTCCTGCTGGAGCACCTGGCGATCCTAACCCACCTCAGTGGGGCGCTTTGCCCAGCCAATCCGGACCATGGTCACCGGATTTTGACGATAGTTATTACTTGGACGTGCCAGGTGGACTTCCGGGATTGGGATTGCCCGCGGTCTACACAGCTCTGACCAGAAACGATGTGTCAGGACTGTGGTGGGATGTCATCCGTGACTACACAATTGCACTCCAGCTGCAGCGCAGGGCGACAGATCTTATGGGAGCTCTTGGCGGACGTTGGCCGATGTTCTCCAATCTGGTCTGTGGAGGAGTTACTCATCCTAACCTTTCCAGCGCCGATTTGACTGCGATTTACAATCTTGCAGTTGAGTACTTGTTTCAAGGTAAAGCCGGTGCTTCTGATCTCGAAGGCGGATTACAAGCGGGTGCAGGCACACTGATAGCTCCCGAGCGAGGCACAATTCTCCACTTCATTCAGCATCACTATATCCCGACAGTTCAGGTTGTAGCGGCTGTCTACAGCAACTACGACAATACGAACGGCGGTGCCAAGGGACTCCAAACGTCCGGCGGAAGTTGGGATGGAGCATTGCATGGTGGTTTGGGCTACGGAGCAGGTGCCGGCAATTTCTTGTCCTGGGGCGTATTTCACGACAATGCCGCTGAACTAGCGGGCGATCTCACACAGCATCCTGGTCATCTGCTTAGTAGCGGCGTCTATCTTTCAGGTGCGGGCGGTTTGCAGCCTGGAAGTGAGCTGGGGATTGCTCCTGTTAGTCCGATTACGCTGGCGCAGGCGTGTGCCAAAGAGTTTATAGCGAACTCTAAGTATGACGATGGCACACCTACTTATGCCGCCGGTCTTGCACCGGATCAAGGTTATACCAAACCCAACAAGGCAAATGGTTATTCCTGGATTAAGTCTCCGCGTATTATTGGTGACGGAACCATGGTTGCTGCCGGAACTCACGTTTGCGAAGTAGGACCTCTAGCTAGAATGGTCTGCAGCAATTTGTATGATGTTACGGGTGCAACCAAGTATCCAATGTATGCCGTTGATACCAACCGGCCAATATTGAAGGCGGTTAGGGATGTTCTTGATACCGCACTGGGCGGTGCATTGGGAGGTCAGACTGGTGGACTATCTACGATGGACCGTCATCGCGCACGCGCTTTGGAAACGGAGCAAGTAGCTCTTGCTTTGCCTGGGTGGCTTGGTCTGCTTGGTGGACCGACTGTGAACAAGAATTGGGCTCCACCTCAGAGTGGTAATGCTTCAGGATGGGGAACAAACGAAGCTCCTAGAGGCGCTTTGTTGCACTACATCGACTATACGGACAATCGTATAGAGAAATATCAGTGCATTGTTCCGACTACCTGGAATGCATCTCCAAGACATGGTTCTTCCAGCGGCACGGCCGGCCCAATTGAGGCATCCATAATGAATCCGGCTATTCTTCACTCTTGCAAGTCTTCCGCAAGTGGCCGCGCTGGTGGCGCAAATCAGTATGTTCCTGTTGAAATACTGAGGGTAACTCACTCCTTCGATCCATGTATTGCATGCGCGGTACATAAAGTAGAAGGCAAGAAAGTCAAAGCAAAAAGACTCAACACTAAAAAGGAGGTGAGGAGACGATGAAAAAGGTCAAATTCTTAAGCATACTTATAGTGGCATTTGCTGTTCTGTTTCTAATGAGTGGAATTGCACAGGCTAACTATGCAATCCACGGTGGATACCTTGCCGATACTGATGCGTGTGCTGGTTGTCACAGAGCTCACACTGCTACTTCTGCTGTTACCTGGATCGACAACGCAGGCTCAAGAAGATCTGCCTTGTTAGTAGGTCCTCCTACAACGCAAGTCTACATCTTCTGCTACGTTTGTCATTCATCAGGTGCGCCAGGTGCCGCAACCGACGTTGAAGGCGGTGTACTTGATTCAACATCACCAGGTGGAGCTGTAGAGGGTGCTAACGCGACCGACATGAGTGCTATTAATGACACTCTAAACGGCGGCGGATTTGAGCTCCTGGGAAACGACCTTACTCGTCCGACTACCTCCACACACGAAGTAAAAGGTGCCGCTTGGCAAGCTTGGGGCAAAGATGAAAACGTTGCCGGCTATATCTTTATGGATTGTGTATCCTGCCACGACCCACATGGCTCATCGAATTACAGAATCCTAAAAGACTATGTCAACGGTCACTGGGTAGGAGGTTATCAGGGTGGAGCTGCTCCGAGTGGTAGCAACCACAGTAACGCAGCCACAATCGGTGGCGTAGATCCTGATCCTCTGCCATTTGTTATATCCAACGAGACCGGTTATCCGTTGAAGGGTTCTCCTGTACCCGCGGGTACACCTACCGGTGTTGGCAGCAGCTCAATGGCTGCAGCGCCAACCAATGGTTTCCGCCTTCACAGACAGTACAACAATGGAAACCTTGTCCCGGGCGATCATAACGGTGGATATGAGTACCTACCTGCCTACACGACTGCCAGATATGCTCGTGGCGAAAATGCTACCATGGTTAACCAATACGATTCCAACAAGGGTATGAGTGCATGGTGCTCTGCTTGTCACGAGAACTATATGGCAAGAACAAGTGTTAGCAGATGGGCTCTAGGAAACGCGGGGCTGACTCCCCCAACGAATGATGCCGGAACACCTGGTAACTATCCGCTTGGAGCAGGCACAACCACTGTTTTGGTTACTACTCTAAGTGCTGATATTAGTGCTGACGTGTTATCCATTCCTGTCAATGACGTGGCTGGATTTCCGGATCCGCACGATGCCAATGTTGCCGACGTTAAATACATCGGTCTTTGGAATCCTGCAGTAGAGAACATTGACACCAACGAAGGACCGATTGGCATTCCAAGGTTTGAGATGGTGGCATATGACGAGATTATCGATCCTGGTGCTCCAGGTGGTCCAGGCTCTTTCGAGGTTCCAAATGCAGGAAGAGGAGCTTTTGATACGGCTCAGCAAGCATTCCCGGCAGTTGGTGCAAATGGAGATGCCACAAAGGTATACCTTGGCTACGACGCATCTGACGGCTATGGCGATCTTGTAAGACATCGTCACCCGATGAACGTACCACTCACCAATTGGCAGCAAGACACCAACGGCGATGGAGTTATAGACTGGGTTGCCGGCGACCGCGCCCTGACTATCAATCCGGCTGATTGGCAGACGTTTGATACGTCTATTCCATATATTGACATTCCTCTTGATCATGATGCCGGTTGGCCAGGCGCCGACCCATTCTCCGAGCAAGGGAGTCAGGATTATGAGAATGAGGACTGGATTGAATGTCTAAGCTGTCACCGTGCACATGGTACCGACGCCACAATGAGTGGATATGCCGGCGCCACAATGTCACCTACCAACATTGAAGGTTTCAACACTCTTGTACCTAATCCAGGTCAGGATGATGGTGTACCTCCAACTGGTGACAGTGCATTGTTAAGAGCACCCAATCGCGGCGTTTGCGAACGCTGCCATAACAAATAAGAAAGGAGGGAAGCGTTTAAATGAGTACTAAGAAAAATAATAAACGCGGAATAACAAGACGCGATTTTATAAAAATATCAGCTGCAGCTGGTGCAGCTGGTACAGCAGTAGATCTGCTGGCGACAGGCGGTACCGCGGTAGCTAGTCCACCGGAAAGCAGGACACATACTCACACAAATTGCCCATATTGTTCAGTTGGTTGCGGTCAGACAATAGTGACCGATGCCGGCCGTACACAGGCAATTGAAATCTACGGCGATCCTGATCATGTGATTAGCCGTGGAGCTCACTGCAGTAAAGGTGCGGCTTCGATTCAGCTGGTAGAGAGCAACCAACGTATAGGACGTCCTGGCGGCAAGAGACCTTCGGCGACCTGCACAACAGATGGTCCTTGGTTGAAGACCGGCGCAGTGTGGGCTGATATCACTTGGGATGCCGCGATTGCCGGTATTGCAGCGGATCTCGTAGCTGCTCGTACTGCTGGTGGAGGCATTCCAATCGTAGGCGGAAAGGTCACTGGTTCAGCCGCTGGTATTGCATTCTTGGGTTGTTCCCATATGACCAACGAAGAGAACTATATCTACCGCAAGCTCATTTCTAACCTGGGCACCAACAATATCGAGCATCAGGCCCGCATATGACACTCTACTACTGTGGCCGGTCTAGGCCGCACATTTGGTAGAGGTGCCATGACTAATGGTTGGACGGACATTAAGAACGCCAAGTTGATATTGGTGTATAGTAATCCAGCCGAGAACCATCCCGGTTCTATGCAGTGGGTAAATGAGGCTCGAACAAACAATGGCGCCAAGATGATCGTGGTTGAACCTCGTAGAACCAGGCTTGCCTCCTTGGCTGATAAGTTCCTTCGCATCCGCCCGGGCACGAACATTGCGTTCATGAACGGCGTAATGCGCTATATCATCACGCAGGGAAAAGCCGATTCAAATTACCTTATTGGAACGGGTTATCCGGCGGGTACGACAGACGCGCAGTCTGAGCTAAGCGCAGCCAGAACCGACTACGTAGGAACAGACCTAACGACTGGTGCGGGAAGACTCACTGCGCCTAAAAATGCTGCAGGCGGTTTGACGGACGCTAACTCTGTCTACTCCTATCTTGCAGCCAGAGTCGGCAGATATACTCCAAGCGAAGTTGCCAAACTATGCGGATGTGCCGAGGATGCTTTTATTGAAGTAGCCGACATGATAGCAAATGCCAAAGGCAGCGCGGGTAGCCCAATGCATATTCTTTATGCTATGAGCAACACTCAGCATAGCAAGGGTTCCCAGGATTGTCGGGCAATGTGCGTCATGCAGCTTCTCCTTGGTAATGTTGGAAAGGTTGGCACAGGTATCAACGCTTTGCGTGGTATCCACAATGTTCAGGGTTCAACCGACATGGGTGTATTGAGAGATCTGTTGCCAGGATACTCTGCAGTTGCTTCATCAACGTTGACCTATGAGCAGTACCAGGACCGCCAATTTGGCGCAACCAAGGCCTCGACGTATCCCGGATACGGAGCAGTTGGAGCTGCCGGTGATCAGTGGAGAGGATGGCAACAAGTTGGTTTTAGAAGCTTGGCTTACCATTTCTTCCATCAGTCAGGTCCCGGAGGAGGCGGCCAATATCTTGGTGAATATACCACGACAACGGCGGCTGACTCTGATTACAACTATGACTTGCTGCCCAAGGGACTCGGTGCTCACCACATCCAGATGTTCCAGGACGCAAAAGCCGGTACTCTCAAGGCTATGGTTGTCATGGGTCAGAACCCGGCGGTTACTGAAGCAAATCTAACCGAGATCATGGCTGGACTTAATAACCTGGACACATTGGTTGTTTCAGATATCTTCTTTACTGAGACAGCCGATTGCCCCAGAAAAGCCGGCGGAAAGACCTATTTGCTTCCCGCAGCGTGTTATGCTGAAAGAGCTGGTTCCGTTACCAACAGCGCCCGTGTTTTGCAGTGGCGCAATCAGGCGATTGACCGATCAGGTGTTGCTGGTGTTACTTACAAACCTGATTTGGAGATATTGCTTTCGTTGGCACACAAGCTGGACCAACCAGCGGTAAATGCTTTCAGCCATATTCCAATTGGAGGCGGACATACATCTGTCTACGACAACTTGTATGGAAATACGGCACACTCCGGCTACGGCTGGACTCCACCAGGAGTACTGTCAAGCAGTCCGTTGGCTCAGGGTACCTTAGATCCGATCTATGAGAACATCTATCTTCAGATGTGCAGATGGATCGCTCAGAACGCTACCGGCGGAACCGTTTGGATTTACGCAGCTGCTGCTAATCCAGCTAGTGCTAAGTACGGCTCGATTAGCGATAGTGGTGTGACTGCTGGTAACACTATCAGCATTGATATCACCGTAGGCGATACGCTTGCCGCGGATTATGCAGCCGGCATTATCGTCGACGTTGGTACGCTTGGTAATCTTGAAACGATGACTGTCGCCGGATACAATCCTGTAAACGGCAACATCTCCTTCACCACAAACTTCGTAGGAACCCATGTTGCAGGTGAGCCTGTTACTCCTCGAGGCTACTACAGCTATCACTGCATTAGCGGTGCCAACAGGGTAATTGCCAAGAGCCGTTCACTTTACGATCCATTCAACACCGGGCTGTTCCCAAGATGGGGATTCTCCTGGCTGGTTAACCGCAGGAACTTCTACAACCTGAATCCTTGCAATAAGCAGGGCAATGGGTTAGGAGATCCAACTCGCGAAGCGGTACGCGACGGCACTGGTGCTGTGACCATTCCTAACGCCACAACGGGCAACGGCAATCGTTGGACGCCAGGTTATCTGACATGGTGTCAGGATACTTGTCTCTGGAGAGATGGCTTGCCGCATCTAGATGCTGGCGGCGCCGGTCCCTATACCTGCTATGACCGTGGCGATGCAAGAGACTTCTTTGTTGCGTCTGATAACAAGGCCCGTCTCTTCGTCCATAAGACTGAAGCTGTTCCCAACTGGCCTATCCCAGCACCGCCTGTTGCGGTCGCCGGAATAAATGTATTTAGGTATCGTGCCTACAATACGCTTGGAGAGCCTGATGGACGCACTCCACTTCATACCGAACCATGGGAATCACCACAGGGAGACGGCACTTCCGAGACATATGGTTATGCGGACAGTGGCAGCACGACGACTTTGGTCGACGATGCCTTGACTGTGAATGACGTCTACGGACCGGGAAGCGGAGCCAAGAACGATGACTACTGGGTAGGAGCATCTCTAACCATGCTCAGTGGTGCTAACAGCGGTGCAGGTAGTAGGACTGTGTCTGATTTCGATGCAGCAACGAACACCATAACATTGAGCTCGGCATTTCCAAATGCCATCGCAGTCAATGATCAGTACAAACTGACCATTGCTTATGCGCCTGTTGGCGATGCGCCTATCAACGCATATGCGAATACTGCTGCGTTGAGAGCTCAGTATCCATTGGTGCTCACTACTTTCCGTCACGTTGAGCATTTCCAGGGTGGCCCAATGACCAGAAACATTCCATGGCTAAACGAGCGAGTACCTGAAGCAATTGTTCAGATCAGCTCAGCCGACGCGGCAGACAACGGCATTTCCAACGGCGATCTGGTTGAGATCGAGACCATGAGAAGCGCTGGTTGGCTCGGACCGTGGCGCGCTCAGGTTGGCGCCGGAAGTTCTGCTATGCAGCCGGTTGGCCCTGGAGTAGTAGCTGTACCATGGCATTGGGGTTCAAAAGGACTTGCCACAGGCCCAAGCGCCAACTATCTCTGCATCGATGCTTTGGATACAAACACAAAGATGGAAGAGAAAAAGGCGTGTCTGTGCAAGATAAGGAAAAAACCGTAAGGGAGGTGGGATAAGAAATGGCATTAGTTAGTGTATTGCAGGATATCAATAAGTGCAACAGATGTGGTGGCTGTGCGGTAGCTTGCCAGGCAAACTGGCCAAACCATCAAAATGCATACGATCCATTGACTGGAAAGGGCGCAAAAGTGCTTGTTCCGACGGGTACAGCGGACAAGATCTCTCCCGATGACCCGACGGTCGTCAAGGCACAAAGGCTGAGCGACGCCGCTCCGTTTGTTAAGTACAATTGTTGGCACTGTGCTTCGCCGCCATGTGCCGCAGCTTGTCTGGCAACTGGCAGAGCTGCTATTACGCAGAACGCCGATGGCTCTGTCCACATTGAGCAGCATCCGGACCCAGGCAATCTTAACTGGGACAAACAGTGGTGTAACCCCAACGATCCTAAGTGCAAGGATCTTGCCGGGAGATTGGTCTGTACTGTAGCTTGCCCGCGAGGCGGTTATCCAAGACGCGGAAAAGGCGATGGTATGAATGACAAAATCTACAAATGCACGCTGTGTGGTATCAATGCTCAAGGAAATAGCGGAAGAAAACCTGGTACTCCGGACAAATGGCTAGGACCTAACGGACCAGGCGATGCTACCGATTACTTGGCAAGTGGAAGCCCGAACATGCCGGCTTGCGTTCTCGCATGTACAACCGGCGCGTTGACATTCGGTTTGAGGGACAATGTCGCTGCTTACGTCCAGTCAATCCGAACTGATGGTTCAGGTCTGCCTAAGTTTCCATACAAGGCAGGAGTTACCTGGCCAGGTGGCGTAGCAGGTGGCTGGGTTTGGGCAAGTAGCGAAACCAGCGCCGGCGGAGTAGGCATTTTTGGCCATCCCACCGGTGATCCTTACGTTGAGGATCATGCTGTCCCAATGCTGGAGATGTTGTTAAACAGTCCGGCAGGAAAGATGGTTTTGGTCCCAACAGTGGTTGCAGGTGGGCTCTATGCTCTCTACGAGCGTAAAAAAGCCCGCGCACGTGCTGAGATCTAAACTGTGTAAAGCATTTTAGTAGCAAGAAATGTGCACTAGAATCCCTCGTCCTTCTCGGAAGGGCGGGGGATTCTTCTTTTCCTCATCCAGGTCATAGCGGGGCGTGAAACTTTTTCCAAAATTTTTCAAAGTTTTTGCAGGAATTTGGAGACCGATGTAGAATATTGTGAAATATCGAAGGAATTAAGATTTGCTCTCTTGTTGTGCTCTATTTTTTGGAGGTGTCAGTCGACCGCGATAGGGTTTGCGTGTGCGGTTGGCTTGGATAGGTGGTCCAAAAATTGAATATGATGACATCCGGGGGTATTATTATGCCCAAATTCAGTTGGTAATTGTTTCCAGACGCGGGATTGTCGCGGACGGGAAAAGCGGATTGTCGCGGATGTTTAGAAGTTTTCATTCCGACCCTGAGCCGAAGTCCTGAGCGAAGTGAAGGATCAGCGAAGGGGAAGAATCTTAGTTAAGTCAGAAAATGTCATTCTGAGCCGAAGGCGAAGAATCTCGGTTTTAGCAGGTTTAATAAAGTCGAAGGTCGCTAATCGAATATCGCAAATCCATAAGCAGGGGGCTTTTTCATGCCCAAAAACGGTTAGAAAATATTTACAGGATATTCCAGAATTTGGTAATTGATTCGCCCGGAATTGTGATCAGTTTAGTGGTTTAAGCAGGCAAGACAGGCGAATTTGACAACCGAATAGGCAAACAGAGGGGGCTTTTTTATGCCCAAAAACAGATGGCAAAATTTTCCAGAGACACGAATTGTCGCGAATGAAGGAAACATGGATTAATGCGAATGGGAAATGAATGTCATTCTGAGGCCGAAGGCCGAAGAATCTAAAGTTCGAGTCTCTGACGGCGAGAAGCATTTGCCAAGAGCGAAAAGTCCGAACAGGAACAGGCAGGATGGCAAGACAATCATAAAGGTTAAGAAGAGGATAAGAATCTTGACGCATTGATACCAAGACCCATATCAAATCGGATCAAACAAGGAAATCATCTGCAATAGAAACTCCACAATATTTCCACTCTATCTTCACAGCAAATCTACCAGCAAACCCACTTCAAACCTAACACCAGTACCAGCTTGTTTGTTGGACACTCCAACTTAATACAGTGAAAATGAAAGTTTTGCCTGGGTAAGTGTAGTCAAGCAATGATGATTGGCAACCAGGGGGCCCGGGGAGTATGGAAGTTTACGCTCTTTGACAGCTAAATACTGGAAAAACCAGTAAGGCAAAAACCTCTGTCGAACGACCAATGTCGAACGAAAAACCAAGACAATTCCTCTCGGGCTAATTGAACGACCAGCGAGGGGCTGAGCAAGAAGCTGATATGGTAAGTGTGGCGTTTTGCACCTGGCATTTGCTTGTCGTTCGACCTACGACATTCGACATTCGACGGAGTTGGTTTTTGAAAGCGGAAGTACAAGCAGTTCACACCTCTGAGGTGGAGACCTCTAATTCGGCTCCCTCTCCGCGAGGGAAAAAAGCCAAGAGCAGGTAGCAGTCGGCAAAGTGATCCTTTGTTTGTGTCATTCTGAGGCCGAAGGCCGAAGAATCTCAAGCTACAAGCTCAAAACAAAGAAGAAGTGAACAAGAAGCCGGCAAATGGGCCGGCGCCGTACTTCCAAAAAAGCCGCTGACGGCGCATGGCAGATAGCGGATGGCAAGAAACCATAAGCCATTAAGCTCGCGAAGCGAGCGAGCCATAGGCCACAAGCGGAATTTCAAGGAAATTCCTTTAAGGAGGTGACCATATCGAAACTTAATTTGTTTACAAATCCGACTTTTTGAAAAAGGAGGGAAGTAAAAGTGCAAATAACCCGAAGACAATTTTTGAGGTATGTCGCGGCGTCAGCAGCAGCAATGGGCTTGAGTGAAACAGCTCTTCAAAAGGCTATAGAGGTTATGGCCAAGGATACTAGCGCCTACAAGGTAGTTTGGTTGTCCGGTCAGGCTTGCACGGGTTGCACAATGGCGTTTAGCGACTTGATGAGTTGGGGTAAGAAGGCCAAGACAACTGCTTCAGACACCCTACCGATCGCGCTTCCGATAACGTGTAGCAGCACTGCGACTCCCGATTACTTTGATATCGGCGCAATTGATGACGTCCTAGCGAGTCTAGGAGCCTATCAAGCAGGCGACACTGTTGATGACGTCTTGCTCGATGTTATTGACCTTGATTATCACGAAACCTTGAGCGCGGCGGCAGGAGATCTAGCAATGGACTTAGTGCGTTTTTGGAGTCCCAGGGTGGACAATCTGCTCACCACGTACACACCTCCAATACCTGACAGAACGGTTCTTGTGGTAGAGGGTGCAATTCCGGTAACCGGTAATGATGCTTGGGGAAAGTCGGTTGTTGGGGAAAAAGCATGCACAATTGGATCCGCTCCATTGACAATTGATGGATTGCCTGATGTCAAAGGAAACAGTGCCGATCCTGAAGTTACAGTGAGAGACGCCGTTATCAACATGGCGACAACTGCAAACGCTGTTATTGCAGTTGGACAGTGCGCCTCATACGGAGGTATCCCGGCGGCCTATAGCGAAACTCAGAGGTATACCAGTTCAGGCACTCCGGTTCATCCGCAGTGGTCCGGCGCGAGCAAATGCAATGCCCAAGGTGTTCAGGGCGCACTAAGTGGATCTTTAAATCTAGGCTTCTGGGATAGTTCACTCTCTAACAACAAACTAATCAACGTTCCTGGTTGTCCGCCTCATCCTGATTGGATCTACGGCACTATCGTGAGACTGGTTCTTGACATCGAACTCAACATACTGGGAGGCGTCCCCGCACTAAAGATGGCACTTGACTCAGTTGGAAGACCGGCTCCCTACTATAGCGAGACGATCCATGGACCTGGACTATGCCCGCGTTATCAGGACTATAGCGATGGGTACCTTGCAAGAAGAGTAGGCGACAAAGGCTGTCTGGCTGCAATCGGTTGCTACGGAATGAGTACTCATTCTGATTGCGCCAAGAGAGGCTGGAATAACTCTTATCAGAATTTCCGAGATCTTAATGGCGATCCCGGAGCTTATAAGAGCTTTTGCGTTAAGGCGGGACATCCGTGCATAAGTTGCACGGAGCCCGGATATCCGTTCAAGGTTAACACCAACGGATAGAATCCTAAAAGAAAGGAGGTTTATAAATGGCAATACTACCACCGAATTACAGAATAGACCCTGTGGGAAGAATAGAAGGACATCTAGGCATAGATTTTGAATCAACCGATGTCATGCCTGGTGCAACAGGTGACTTATGGCTACACGATGGTCACATTATGGATGCCAAACTGTCGGGCACAATGTACCGTGGTTTTGAAAACATCATGCTGGATCGTCAACCACAGGAAGGTATTCAAATTACTCAAAGAATATGAGGCGTCTGACCCGTTCCCCACGGGATGGCTGCATGTTATGCAGTCGAAAATTCTTTAGGATTTGAAGCAGATCCTACAGTCAGAGCTCGCTTGATTAGAAACATAGTTCTTGGCTTTGAATATTTGATGTCTCATATTGTTCACTTTTACGCTTTAGCGGCACTGGATTACATTCAGGGTCCGGCGGGAGGTCCTGGTGGCACAGGAAACTCACCTCTTCCAAAGCAGAGTGGTCCATGGTCACCGTACTATGATGGCTCCTACTATCACCCGCTTCTGCTCGAAGCATCATTCAATCTACTGAATGCTGGCCCAACTCACACGGTCTGGGGAGACATAATTTTGGACTATGTCCTGGCTCTCCAGATGCAGAGAAGAGCAGCGGAAGTCATGGGTGTTTTTGGCGCTCGCTGGCCGATGTTCTCTAATATCGTTTGCGGAGGAGTTTCCCATCCTTATCTGGATAGGACCAATCCTGAAACCGGCAACGTTAATCTTACCGATTTCATGAATTTGGCCGAAGGGATACTCTACAAGGGCATAAACGGACAGCCTGACTTTGAAGGCGGTACTCAAACCGGCAACGGCGGCCGCGGTGCTTTGATGCTTGAGCCTGTTCCTGAACAAGGAACACTACTGCACTTTATCCAGCAGCACCTTATCCCCGATGTCCAGGCTGTGGCTGCTATCTACAGCAACTACGATAATCCGGCGAATTTGGGGCTTCAAACACCTATTGGAACATGGCCAGGAGGAGTATTTCCCGGTCAAAACATGGGGATAGGCTATGAGAACTTCTTGTCCTACGGTGTGTTTCATGATGATGCTTCCGAGGTTGCAGGCGATCTTACTCTGCATCCCGGCCATCTGCTAAAAGCCGGTGTTGTCCTCGGAGGGGGCCTGTCCAGGTTCGAGAATCCGATGGATATTGTGAAGCATGATGTTAATGAGTATATCGATTCCTCTTGGTATGATGATGATCCGGCAGTTCCGGCTAACGCGCATCCGAGGCGAGTCAATCAAGGTTACACCAGACCTAATAGGGACAACAAACCCGCCGCGTATTCCTGGATCAAGTCTCCAAGGATTGATACTGATGGATACAACCAACCTCTTCCTCATCCTCCTGATGCTCCCCCAGCAGGTGTATACCCTGTTGAAGTTGGACCATTGGCCAGGATGATTATCTCCGGCCTGTACGATGCTGTGGGAATTGGAGGACCGGTCAATGTTCCTGTTGCGCCATTTGGAACGTGCCCAAATCGCCCGGCGATAGGTCCGGCTGCGAATCCTGGAACTCTTGCCAACATTTTGTGGGTTGTTTCCGGATGTTCACCCGTCCAGACTTTTGGCAGAGCTGCAATGGACCGCCACCGGGCAAGAGCCCTTGAGGCGTTGACTGTTGCTAATGCTCTGGCCGGATGTACCAATGATGGAACATCTTGGGACTACCCGGGGGCAGACGGCGGTTGGCTAGCTGCGCTTGCTGCGACCCCTGCCAACAGTCCAACAGTGAACAAGAGTTGGAATCCACCGCAAGATGAGGAACGCGAAGGATGGGGCACAAACGAAGCTCCTCGCGGGGCTTTGCTTCATTACATGCAGTATGGCGCGGTTGTTGATCCTGATCCTAATGATCCCAATGGTAAGCGAGGCGCTAACTACAATCGCATCACCAAATACCAGTGTGTGGTACCAACTACCTGGAATGCGAACCCATATGCGCCTGGCGGGAAGGGCCCGATTGAGAAAGCCCTACTTGGAACTTATCTCGCAGGTGTAACATCACAAAGCGGCCGAGCTGTTCCTCCTGCTACAAATCAGTACGTAGCTGTTGAGGCTCTCAGAGTAGCCCACTCTTTCGATCCGTGTATTGCGTGCGCGGTACACAAGGTTGAGGGTAAAAAAGTCAAAGCTAAAAAGCTTAACACCAAAAAGGAGGTGAGGAGACGATGAAAAAGGTCAGATTCTTAAGTATTTTAGTAGTGGCATTTGCTGTTCTGTTTCTAATGAGTGGAATTGCCCAAGCTAACTTCGCAATCCACGGTGGTTATCTTGCCGATACTGATGCGTGTGCTGGATGTCACAGAGCTCACACTGCTACTTCAGCTGTAACCTGGATTGACAATGCGGGAGCAAGAAGAAGTGCACTGCTTGTAGGTCCCCCTACAACGCAAGTCTACATCTTCTGCTACGTTTGTCATTCATCAGGTGCGCCAGGAGCCGCAACCGACGTTGAAGGCGGTGTACTTGATTCAACATCACCAGGTGGAGCACTTGAGGGTGCAAACTCAACCGACATGACTGCTCTTAACGACACTCTAAACGGCGGCGGATTTGAGCTCTTAGGAAACGACCTTACTCGTCCGACCACCTCCACACACGAAGTGAAAGGCGCTGCCTGGCAAGCATGGGGCAAAGATGAAAATGCAGCCGGCTACATCTTTATGGATTGTGTATCCTGCCACGACCCACACGGCTCATCAAATTACAGAATCCTAAAAGACTATGTAAACGGTCACTGGGTAGGAGGTTATCAGGGAAGTTCATCTACCAGCACAATTGCTGCGACAGATCCTGATCCTCTACCATTCGTAATTTCTAATGAAAGAGGATATCCTCTCAAAGGTGCTCCGGTTCCGGCAAGTACGCCCAGTGGATCACACAGTACTACTGTTACTCCACCGGACGCAAGCAGCCAAATGCTGGCAGCTCCCACCAATGGTTTCCGTCTGCATAGAAGGTACAATGACGGGGATTTGATTAATGAGAACGGTAATCCTTTGGGTTACAACGGTGGTTACGAATATATGCCGAGTTACACCATCGCCAGGTATGCCCGTGGTGAGAATGCGCCAATGATCAATCAATACGATTCCAACAAAGGCATGAGCGCATGGTGCTGCGCTTGCCATGAGAACTATATGGCAAGAACCAGTGTAAGCTTGTGGGCGCTTGGCAGAGAAGGATTGGGCACCGAGAATGCTGGAAATCCGGGTCTCGTTCCTGTCGATCCGGTAACTGGGACAGTTTCTGGGACAACCAGTGTGTTGACGACTGTCCTGGCTGAAGATCTTACGCCGGACGAGACAGATATCACAGTTGAGGATGCCAGCGGTTTCCCCGATCCGATTGCCGATTTGGATGATGACGGGTATGAGGAGGACGATCCAAATGTCCAGGATGTCAAGTACATAGGTATTTGGAATCCAGCAGTTGAGTATCTGGATACGAATACCGGTCCAATCGGGATTCCGCGGTTTGAGATGGTAGCCTATAACGACATTGTTGGTGGTAACACCTTCAACGTTCCGCCTGCTGGCCGAGGAGCTTTTGATACTGCTCAACAGTCATTTCCACAGACTGGCGCTGACGACATAGACACCAGAGTATATCTTGGCTATGATGCGTCCGACGGCTATGGCGACCTGGTAAGACATCGCCATCCAATGAACGTGCCGCTATTGAACTGGCAGAGCGCGAAATACAATCCGGCGTTTGTCGCAGGCGACAGAGCTTTGGTCCTCGAACCGAACGATTGGCAGGCATTTGACAGCAACATTCCGTATATTGACATCCCACTCGATCACGATGCCGGTTATCCGCCTGTTGATGCTTTGTCTGAGCAGAATGATCAGCAAACAAATATTGCTGTCGGAACAGAGAATCATTATGACGTTGATGACTGGATCGAGTGCTTAACCTGTCACCGTGCGCATGGTACTGATTCCACCATGGACGGATTTGCCGGCGCCACTATGTTGCCGAGCACAATTGAGGGCTTCAACACCCTTGTGCCAAATCCGAACCAGGATGATGGTGTGCCTCCAACTGGTGACAGTGCACTTCTAAGAGCTCCGAATCGCGGCGTTTGCGAACGCTGCCATAACAAATAAGAAAGGAGGGAAGCGTTTAAATGAGTACTAAGAAAAATAACAAACGCGGAATAACAAGACGCGATTTTATAAAGTTATCAGCCGCAGCCGGCGCAGCCGGAACAGCAGTTGATCTGTTGGCGACAGGCGGTACCGCGGTAGCTAGTCCATCGGAAGCCATGCCACATATACACACCAATTGTCCATATTGTTCAGTTGGTTGTGGTCAAACCATAGTGACAGACGGCACTGTACTTAATCCGGTAGGAACCAAGGCAGTGGACATCTACGGTGATCCTGATCATGTGATCAGCCGTGGAGCTCACTGCAGCAAGGGTGCTGCCAGCTATCAGCTGGTAGAGAGCAACCAACGCATAGGAGTGCCAAATGGCAAGCGGCCTTCAGCGGCCTGCTTAACTGATGGTCCTTGGTTGAAGACCGGCGCAGTGTGGGCTGACATCACTTGGGATGCCGCCATGACGGCTATTGCAGCGGATCTTGTGGCTGCTCGTAATTCCAACGCAGGCATTCCAATGGCAGGCACAACGGTCAATGGTTCAGCTGCCGGTATTGCATTTCTCGGTTGCTCACACATGACCAACGAGGAAAACTATATCTACCGCAAGCTGATTTCAAACCTGGGCACCAACAATATCGAGCATCAGGCCCGTATATGACACTCTACTACTGTGGCCGGTCTAGGCCGCACATTTGGTAGAGGTGCCATGACTAATGGTTGGACGGATATTAAGAACGCCAAGTTAATATTGGTGTACAGTAATCCGGCCGAGAACCATCCCGGTTCAATGCAGTGGGTAAATAAGGCTCGAGACAATGGCGCCAAGATGATCGTGGTTGAACCTCGTAGAACCAGGCTTGCCTCCTTGGCTGATAAGTTCCTTCGCATCCGCCCGGGCACGAACATTGCGTTTATGAATGGCGTAATGCGCTATATCATCACGCAGGGAAAGGCCGATACTGCTTATCTTGAGGGAACCAACTATCCACAGCCAACAACTGATGCAACATCCAAGCTGAACGCAGCCAGAACCGACTATGAAGGTACAGGTGGCATACTTGACACTGGTGTAGCAAGAGCCAACGCACCTGCCACAGTCGCTCTGACGAACTCCGAATCTGTCTATTCTTATCTTTCAGCCAGAGTCGGAAGATACACTCCAAGCGAGGTTGCCAGGCTATGCGGATGTTCCAAGGAGGCCTTTATTGAAATAGCCGATATGATAGCAAATGCCAAAGGCAGCGCGGGTAGCCCAATGCATATTCTTTATGCAATGAGCAACACCCAGCACAGCAAGGGTTCCCAGGATTGCCGGGCAATGTGCGTCATGCAGCTTCTCCTTGGTAATGTCGGAAAGCCGGGCACAGGTATCAATGCCTTGCGTGGTATCCACAACGTTCAGGGCTCAACCGACATGGGTGTCTTAAGAGACCTGTTGCCTGGATACTCAGGTGTTCCGGGTGTGGGTGTAACCTATGAGACATATCAAAACGGTCAGTTTGGCGCAACCAAATGGTCAAGCTATGTTGGATACGGGCAAATACCAGTTGGTCTCAATCCAAATCCTGGTCAGGCCAACATGGACGCGTGGCGTGGTTGGCAACAAGTTGGCTTTAGGAGCCTGCTTTATCATTGGTTCCGTAAAGGCGGATCGGGCGTAGGAACTGGTGAATACCTTGGTGAATATACAGGTGTTACAGCAGCTGACTCTAATAACAACTATGACTTGCTGCCTAAAGGCGCCGGCTTTCACCACATCGATATGTTTCAGAAGGCCAAAGATGATCCTTTAGGCGTTAATCATACGTTGAAAGCGATGGTTGTCTTCGGCCAGAACCCAGCGGTTACCGAGGCAAATCTCACCGAAATAATGGCCGGTCTATTTGAATTAGATACCCTGGTTGTATCTGATATCTTCTTCACTGAGACAGCCGACTGCCCGAGAAAGCCCGCTGGCAAGACCTATCTGCTTCCTGCAGCGTCCTACGCTGAAAGACCGGGTTCTGTCACCAACAGCGCCCGTGTTTTGCAGTGGCGCAATCAGGCGATTGACAGGTCCGCTGATCTAAATGTCCGATTCAAACCGGATATGGAAATTTTGCTTTCCTTGGCGGACAGACTGGATATAGCAGGAGCTTTTACGCACATTAATCCCGTAGCTGGAACTTCCTACGCTCCTTTGTATGGAGCGGCGGATCAGTGTAACTGGACTCCGCCAGTCCCAGTAGCGCCTGGTCTAAGTCAAACTCCCGAGCCTCAAGCCACCTTGGAGCCGATCTATGAGCTCACGTATCAGCAAATGTGCAGGTGGGTTAGTACACTGCCCGCTGGTGGAACCGTCTGGATCTATGCAGCCGCTGCCAAGACAACTGGAGCTCAGTATGGCGCAGTGAGCACAGCTGTTGGTCCAAATTGGGTAGAGTATGATGCTGGTACCGGCGATGTTGATGCTATTGCCTCTCCGTGCCCGGCAAATACCATCGTTGAAGTTGGAACCCTTGGCAATGTGGAGTTCATGACCGCTTTGACTAATGTGAACACATTTGGAACGACATGGCGTATGACCTTCACCACAAACTTTACAGGAACCCATGTTGCCGGCGAGCCTGTTACTCCTCGGGGCTACTACACCTATCACTGCATTACCAGATTCAATGGGGCGATAACTGCAGACAGCATAATTGCCAAGAGCCGTTCGCTCTACGATCCATTCGGCGAAGGACTCTTCTCGAGATGGGGATTCTCCTGGTTGGTTAACCGGAGAAACTTCTACAACTTGAATCCTTGCCACAAGTTAGGCGACATTGCTAATCCAGCTGCCACGCGTGAGAATGCGGCTGGAGGCGGCGGAAACCGTTACTCCCCACTTTACATGACATGGTGTCAGGATACTTGCCAATGGGCAGACGGTCTGCCTCATGCCGAAGTTGGTGCGGCGCCTGGTGCGCCACAGTACACCTGCTACGACCGGGGAGACGCAAGAGATTTCTTTGTAGCAGCCGACAACAAGGCACGTCTCTTTGTTCATCAGGCCGCTGATCCCAAGCCTACTCCTGCACCGCCTGTTGCGGTTGGTGGAGCGAATGTATTTAGGTATCGTGCCTACAACACTCTGGCGGAAGCCGATGGTCGTACTCCACTACACACCGAGCCCTGGGAATCACCGTTAGGAAATGCTCCTTACGAATTCTACGGCGCTGCTGACGGTGGTAGCACGAACGCGCTTCTCGTAGATGACGCTCTGACCGACAGTGATGTTTACGGGCCAAATGGACCGCCTGCACAACTAAATGATGATTTCTGGGTAGGGGCGACTTTGACCATGCTAAGTGGCGCTAACGCTACTCCAGTACCTACTTCGCGACAGGTGGTTGATTTCGATGCAGCAACAAACACCATAACTGTAAGCCCTGTATTTGGAGCGCCCATTGTGGTCAATGATTCGTACAGCCTGACCTTTGACTACGCGCCTGTTGGGGATCAACCAATAGGTGGTCTTTGGGCTAATACTAAGGCACTTCGGGAGGAGTATAATCTTGTCCTAACAACTTTCCGCCAGGTCGAGCACTTCCAAGGTGGCCCGATGACTAGAAACATACCGTGGCTAACCGAACGGGTGCCTGAAGCGATCGTTCAGATCAATTCAGCCAATGCTGCGGCGCTGAGTCCTCCGATTGTGAACGGCGATTTAGTCGAGATCAAGACGATGAGAACAGCGAACTGGCTTGGAGACTGGCGTGCAGTGGTTGGAGCCGGATCTAGCCAGACTGTTGGTCCCGGCGTGGTTGCTGTTCCATGGCATTGGGGAAGCAAAGGTCTCAAAACAGGTCCGAGCGCCAACTATCTCTGCATCGATGCTTTGGATATCAATACCAAGATGGAAGAGAAAAAGGCTTGCCTGTGCAAGATACGGAAAAAACCATAAAGGAGGTGGGATAGAAAATGGCAGATAAACTTGCTGTACTTCAAGATGTTAATAAGTGCAACAGATGTGGAGGTTGTGCGGTATCCTGTCAGGAAAACTGGCCGCGTCATCAGAATTCTATCGGCCCCGTAGGGACGACAGATTCTGCCGGAATGCTGGTTGCGTCAGGCACGGCGGACAAGATCGCTGCTGACGATCCAACCGTTCCCAAAGCTCAAAGATTAAGTGACGGCGCGCCGTTCGTTAAATACAATTGTTGGCACTGTCCTTCACCGCCGTGTCTTGCTGCTTGTCTTGCAACCGGCCGTGGCGCTATTACTCAGAACCCGGATGGCTCTGTTCACGTTGAACAGCATAGAAATCCAAATGCTCCTCAGGGTCCATGGGATAAACAGTGGTGCAATCCCAGTGATCCGAAGTGCAAGGATCTGGCCGGCAGACTGGTTTGTGTAACTGCTTGCGGGCGAGGTGGTTATCCACGGCGCGGCCGTGGCGACGGCTTCAATGACAAGATCTACAAATGCACATTGTGTGGCACAAACGCCCAAGGCAACAGCGGACGCAGACCAGGCGTTCCGGACAAGTGGATAGGTCCGGCTGGACTGGGTGATACGGCTGACTACTTGGCATACGGAAGCCCGGATATGCCTGCATGTGTTGTTTCATGCACAACAGGCTCTTTGGCCTTTGGTACACGAGAAAATATCAAGACATATATTGGTCAAATACTTCCAGGAGCCGGTGTGCCAAAATTTCCATTCAGAGCCGGTATTTCCGAACCAATGGACGCCGGATTACTGGGCAGCTGGGTTTGGGTAAGCACCGACATTCGCTTCGGAGGAGTAGGTGCCTTTGGTCATCCCACCGGTGATCCTTATGTGGAAGATCATGCTATTCCAATGCTGGAGATGCTTTTGGGCAGTCCGGCAGGGAAAATGGTCTTGGTTCCGACAATGGTCGCAGGTGGGCTGTATGCTCTCTATGAAAGAAAGAAAGCGAGAGCACGTGCAGAAGCAACGATCAATGGCTAATGATGGCGGATAGCTCCCGTGCATTCTTTCCCTGTCATTCTGAGTCCGCCTCAGGCGGACGAAGAATCTAGGGACCAGCTAGGAGCTATAAGCACAAAGCGCCGAAAGGTGCAAGCCAAAAGCACAATTGCTACTAAAATGCTTTATCCCCGTACCGGAAGTGTAGCACAGCACCAGACGGTGCGGGGCAGGTAAAGTTCACAAGTCAGGGCAGGGCAACCGCCCCGCCCTGACTGAATGAACAAAACCAGGCTTCAGGTTTGAAATTCCAACCGAAGCCAAGCAAGAAAATTGAATACGGGTAAGAACATTTATTGCTGCTAAAATGCTTTATCCCTGCGCCGGAGGTGTAGCACAGCACCATCGGGTGCAGGCGAAACTAAGTGCACAGAATCCCCCGCCCGCTTGAAATGGGCGGGGGATTCTCTTTTGCAGATGAAGCAGTAAGGTTCTTTGATTGTGGTATAATAGCCTCAAAATATGAGAATGGAGTGAAGATAGTGCAGGAATATAAATTTGCGGTAGTTTTTGAACCATGTGAAGGAGGTGGCTATCACGCATATTGTCCCGCGCTGCGTGGTTGTCATTCTGAGGGAGAGACCTTCGAAGAGGCAAAGGTAAACATTACCGAGGCGATCCAGTGTTACATAGAAAGCTTGAAGAAGGACAACGAGCCAATTCCTGAAGATGTTGATGAAATCGTTAGCGTTATAAAGGTCTCGGTGGCTGCTTGATGAGCAGCGAAAGGCTACCTGCTGTTACATCTAAAGAGCTGATAAGAGTTCTTAAGAAGGTTGGCTTTGAGCCGCATCATCAAAAAGGTAGCCATATTACGCTGAAGCGGTCATCAGACAAACGTCGCGTGGTCATTCCTGTACATCCCC